>Ga0138256_10002297_pt1 | contig 20545 bp, 12 predicted proteins | sample KNB2016incub_MG_FD_105486 | JGI IMG/M metagenome (GOLD analysis project Ga0138256, IMG submission 105486) | Active sludge microbial communities from wastewater in Klosterneuburg, Austria - KNB2014incub_MG | ecosystem: Engineered > WWTP > Activated sludge > Unclassified | place: Austria... | reverse complement strand
TCGTGCAGGATGAGCTGCCCCGTCGCGCTTTCCAGGCTCTTGATGTTGCCGAGACCGAGGTAGATGCGGGGTGGTGCGGGTGAATGGGAGTTGGCGGATGGCGGATGGTGAGCGCCCCTATCCACCAACTCCCATCCGCCATCCGCCATTTTCCATCCGCCATTCGCCATCCGCCATCCGCCATTCACCAAACGACATAGCTCGTCACTCGTATTCACGCACGGCGCCTTGATCACCGCGCCCGCACGCTTCGCTTCGTGCAGATAGAACTCGGTGTGGTAGAAGCCACCGAAGTTGTTCGCCACGCCCACGAGGAATTCCAACGGGTGGTGCGCTTTCAGGTAGAGGCTCTGGTAGCTCTCCACCGCGTAGCTCGCACTGTGGCCCTTCGCGAAGCTGAAGCTGGCGAAGCTCTGGATCTGCCGCCAGATCTCCTCCGGCTCGCCGGGCGGGTAGCCGTATGTCCTGCAATTCTCGAAGAACTTCTGCTCCACCACCTTGAACTCCGGCCGGTCGCGGTAGCGGATGTTCATGCCGCGCCGCACCTGGTCGGCTTCAGAGACGTCCAACCCGCCATACAGGGTCACCACTTTGATCACATCCTCCTGGTATACCATCACGCCGTAGGTCTCGGGCATGATCTCCAGCAATCGCTTCGGTGCCTGCTTCCTGCGCTCGGGATCGTGGTGCCGCAGCAGGTACTCGCGCATCATGCCGCTCTCCGCCACGCCGGGGCGGATGATGCTGCTCGCCGCGACGAGTCCCAGGTAATCGTCCACTTCCAGCTTCTTCAGCAGCATGCGCATCGCGGGGCTCTCCACATAGAAACAGCCGATGGTATTGCCGGTGCGGATCAGTTCCTTGATCGCGGGGTCCTGCTTGAATCGGGCGATGTCGTGGATGTCGATGCGAGGGGAGGATGAGGTGAATGGCGGATGGGAGTTGGTGAATGGGGCTGACCGGCCACCTCCTTTCCATTCACGATCCGCTAACTCCCATCCGCCATTCACCAATTCCCGTTCACCTTGGGATCCCGCATTCACCAACTCCACCGCATCCCGTATATGCCCCAGCCCGCGCTGGCTCAGCAGGTCGAACTTGTGAAGGCCAAGGTCCTCCGCTTCCAGCATGCTGAACTGCGTAACAGGGAAACCCTTCGGCGGACGATGCAGCGCGGTGAAGTGGGTGACCGGTTTCTCGGTGATCACAATGCCGCCAGCGTGGATGCCCAGGTGGTGCGGCATCCCGATGAGGTGATGGCCGTACTTGATCACCGCCTGCGCCACCTTGTCCAATTCGCCCTTCGCGCCATCGGGCACCCTGCGCTGACCACGGTAGTAATTGCTGTCGCCCTCGCTCAATGCGTCGATCTCGCCGGGCGGCAACCCGACGGCCTTTCCCAGTTCGCGTATCGCGCCGCGCCATTGGAAGGTGGTGTAGGTGGCGATCTGTGCGGCGTGGATGCCACATGCACTGTCACGCTGAGCGCAGTCGAAGCGGTTGTTGTACTTGCCGAAAACATACTTGAAGATCTCATCACGGTCCTTCCAGCTGAAGTCGATGTCGAAGTCGGGCGGCTTCTTGCGCGCGGGGTTGATGAAGCGCTCGAAGTAGAGGTCCAGCTCCATCGGGTCCACATCGGTGATGCGCAGGCAATAGGCCACCAGGCTGTTCGCGCCGCTGCCACGCCCCACATGGAAGAAGCCCCGGCTCCGCGCGTAGTTCACGATGTCCTGGTTGATGCGGAAGTAGCTGATGAAGCCCATCTCCTCGATCACCTTCAATTCGTAGCGCATGCGATCGATCACCGCTGGCCGCGCGTTCGGATAGCGGTAGCGCAGTCCTTCCAGCGTGTCGCGGTGCAGCGCCTCGCGGTCCTCGGCCTCGTTCGCGCCGAAGGCTTTGCGGGTCTTGTCGCTGCCATCGAAAGAGATGGAGCATTGTTCCAGCAGTCGTTCCGCGTTGGTGAGCAGTTGCGGGAAGTCGCGATAGATGTGTCGGATCTCTTCTTCGCGTCGGAAGATCTCATCGGCCTGTGCCAGTTCCTCTTTCGGGAGTATGCTCACCACGGTATTCTTCGCCACGGTGCGCAGCAGGCGGTGCGTGTTGAAGTCGCGCTTGTGGCGGAAGGTCACCGGCATCAACGCCACGAGATCCTTCGTCCTTCGGGCCCAGGGGCTGAAGGGCAGGCGCGTGAGATCGCCCGGTTTGATGCCGACGCGCTCGTCCGGCCGGAGTTGTTGCGGTGCATGGTTGAACGGATAGATGAAGAAGACGTCGGAACTGTCACTTCGAGCGCGGTCGAGAAGCGGTGCTCGTTCCGGTATCGCCTCATCGCCGAGCAGATGCGCGCTGAGCAGTTCGTTCAGCCGCTGGAAGCCTTCGTTGTTCCTGGCGATGCCCACATAGAGCAGTTCCGCTCCTTGCCGGAACTCGATGCCCGCGACCGGCCGCACCCCGAAACGCTTCTCCGCATCGCGCACGAAGTCGGGGATCCCCGCTGTGCAATGGATGTCGGTGAGCGCCATCGTTCGCACGCCCGTCTTGGCCGCTTCCTCCAGCAGCGCATCGGGCTTCATCACTCCGTATTTGAAGCTGAACCAGCTATGGCAGTTGAGGTACATCGGCGGGGCGTCCCGATCGGGTGATTTGGAAAGTTGGAAGTCGCAACTACATTTGACGCGGAAACTGTCATGATCCCGTCGGTAAATTAGTCAACGAGCGATGTCCAAGGCCAAGTCAGAGATGCGGTCCGTGGCTGAAGCAGCGATCACCGGGAAGATCCTGATGATCCGGGGGCAGCGCGTGATGCTCGATCGGGACCTGGCGGAACTCTATGGTGTACCGGCCTTCCGGATGCGCGAGCAGGTGAAGCGGAACCAGGAACGCTTCCCCGCTTCATTCATGTTCAGGCTGACGACCAAGGAGTTGCGCGAGGTGGTATCGCAATTTGCGATACCATCCCACACATACACCGGAGGTTCAGTGCCATACGCCTTCACCGAGCACGGTGTCCTGATGTTGGCCAATGTGCTCCGTAGCGAACGGGCCGTGCAGATGAGCATCCGCATCATCGAACTCTTCGTGCGGATGCGCGAGATGGTATCCACCCATCAGGACATCCTGCACAAACTTGAGCGCATCGAGGCGAAAGTGGCCGCTCACGACGAGGACATCAGCACCCTCTTCGAGCACATCCGCGAAATGCTGACACCCGCGCCGGAGCAGTCCCGGCAGCGCATCGAATACCTACGGAGCAACGAGCAGCAAGTGGGGTAGAGCCATGACGCTAATGGGAACCGCCGTGATGGAAGCAGGGGTCGAAGAGGAGATCACCAGCCGCATTTTCATGATGCGCGGCATTAAAATGATGCTGGACCGCGATCTGGCGGAACTCTATGGTGTAGGGACCAAGCACCTCAAGCGTCAAGTGCGGCGTAACGCGGATCGGTTCCCTACTGACTTCATGTTCGTTCTGACGGCCAGGGAGTTGGCGGGTTTGAGGTACCAATTTGGCACCTCAAACACCGCAAGTGCTTCGGAACGAGGTGGTTCGCGCGTGCTGCCCATGGCATTCACCGAACAGGGTATCGCTATGCTCAGCAGTGTGCTCAACAGTGAGCGGGCCATCCAGGTGAACATCCGCATCATCCGGGTTTTCACCCGCATGCGTGAGTTGCTCATGGCTCATCAGGACATCCTCCACAAACTCGAACACATCGAGTCGAAAGTGGCCGCTCACGACGAGGACATCGGTACCCTGTTCGAGCACATCCGCGAAATGCTGACACCCGCGCCGGAACAGCCCCGGCAGCGCATCGGATACAAGAACGACGAACGCTAAAAGCCCACGACCATGGCAGGCAACACCACCTTCGGAGCGAACATCAAATTGCTGCGTACCCGCCGCGGTCGCAGCCAGGAAGAAACCGCCATCGCGCTCGATGTGAAGCGGTCCAGTTGGAGCGGCTACGAGAACGGCAGCGCCGAGCCCAACCTCGACCTGCTGGTCCGTGTGAGCGAGTACTTCAAGATCAGCGTGGACAAGCTGCTGAAGCATGACCTCACGCTGTTGAGCGAAAGCCAGCTCGGCATCCTGGAGCGGGGAGGGGACGTGGACATGGACGGCCGCCGCCTGCGCGTGCTGGCCACTACGGTGAGCAAGGACAACGAGGAGAACATCGAACTGGTGCCGGAAAAGGCCCGTGCCGGTTACGCCTTGGGCTACGCCGATCCGGAGTACATCAGCGTGCTGCCCACCTTCCAGATGCCCTTCCTGGGGCGCGATCGCAAGTACCGCACCTTCCAGATCAGCGGGGACAGCATGCCGCCCGTGGGCAATGGATCATGGGTCACCGGGGAATACGTGCAGAACTGGCAGATGATGCGCGACGGCCAACCCTACATCGTGGTCACCAAGGACGACGGTATCGTCTTCAAGGTGGTGTACAACCGCCTGAAAGAGAAGGGAACGCTGCTCCTGTGCAGCACCAATCCGCAATACGCGCCTTATGAGGTGGAGGTGGGGGCGGTGCTGGAGATCTGGAAGTTCGTCCACTTCATCAGCCAGGAGCTGCCCGAGCCGAACCTGACTCGGGACGAGCTGGCCCGGAGCGTGATGGTGTTGCAGAAAGAGGTAGGGCAGTTGCGCATGAGCATTGAGCAGCAGGGGCGGTTGGCGCTTTGAGGGAGCGTGCGGTCTGGCTGTGGAAAACATGGCATCGGGAGCAGCTGCCCGATCACGCGCACTTGCCTATGTTTGAGCGCTTTTAACCCCCTGAGATCGAAGCGGCAGATGGCCGCCAATCTTCCCATCGCGATGAACAGAACATACGCACTTCCCGGACAGTCTCTCCGCAGTACCATGCGTGGCCCATTGGTGTTGGCCGCAGCATTGGCGGTCGGCCCGTTGGCCGCGCAGCTCAATGTCGCTGCGGTGAACACGGCCTATGCCATCAACTTCGATGGTACGGTCAGTGGCGTGGGCCTCGGCGCATGGAACGGCACGGGGTTCCAGCCCTCGCCCACCAGCGGCAGGCTGGACAGCGATGCGTGGGCCGTTACCGGCTGGAGCAACGGCGACCTGGCCTTCGGCGGAACGCAGATCACCACCGGTACCGACTACCGCCGTGGATCGGCCAATGCACCGGTGACCACCGGGGGGATGTACGCCTTTGAGGATGGGGCTGGGGGGACATTGGACGGGAATACGCTCGGCATCCAGCCGGGAGGGGGCGATTGGGCGCCGGGAACGCTGGTCCTGCGCGTGCAGAACACCACGGGCAGCACCCTCAGCGCCTTCGATATCGCCTACAACGCGTACTACCGCAACGATCAGAACCGTTCCAGTTCATTCAACCTGTCCGTTTCCAACGACGGTACGAACTTCACGGCCATCCCTTCGCAGGACCTGCTGTCCCCGGAGGCGGCCTCAGGCACGGCGTGGGTGGCCAACGCCCGTTCGGTCACGGTTGACCAGGTCGTTCTTAACAACGGGTATTTATATGTCCGTTGGAGCGGCGATGATGTGAGCGGCACCGGCAACCGCGACGAGTTCGCGCTTGACGATATCAGCATTACGGGCCATGCGTACACGCGGGTGTGGCTCACCAGCGCCGCGTCCGGTGCGGACGAGGACGGGGGCACCACCTCCATCATCGCTTCCATCCTGAACCCGCACCCCGTGAACGCCACCACGGTGGACCTCGTGTTCGCGAGCGGAGACGCGGCCCGGTTCGGGAATTATACCACGCAGATCATCACCTTCCCGGGCGGCAGCCTGGCGAACCAGTCCGTCACCATAACGCTCTCCGACAACGGCGCGTGCGACGGCGATGCCATCGCTGTCTTCGAGTTGCAGAACGTGGCCGGCGGTATCTCCGCAGGCATCGGGACGCCCTCCGCGCACACGTTGACGCTGGAGGACGATGAGACGGGCGCGGCCGGATCCGCACAGGCGTTCGATGGTGGGCCGGGCGACAACTGGCCGATCACTGCGGGCGCGGGCAACCAGAGCGCGGCCGACGGCGCGGGCGACACGCCCGCCAACGAGCGTATCCTCACCGGGCCGCTGAGCTGGCAGGTGAACAACGGCAACATCACCTTGGATCTCGGCGCCGTGAGCACGCTGGATTGGAGCGGCATCACGCTGAGCGCCCGCCTCTCCAGCACATCGGTCACCGGGGGCAATGGAGCTGATGGCCCCGATTCGGTGGCCTTCTATGTGAACATGGACGGCGTGGGCTTCCCGGCCGACCCGGATATCCGTATCGCGGGCAACACCAACGCGCGGTGGGGGTATTCCACCGGTACCGGTGTCGCTTCCACCACGGCGGGCACGCCGGTGAACTACGCGCCGGCCGGGGGCGGCAACCGGACCACCGACGGGTACAGCACCATCAACATCACCATACCGGACGGCACGAATTCCGTGGCCCTGCGCGTGACCGCGCGGAACAACGACGGGAATGAGATCTGGAGCATCGACAACATCACGCTGAGCGGTACACAGTGCATGCCCACGTACTACAGCCGTGCGAACGGCAGCGAGATCACCGCCACCTGGTCCACCAGCCGCACCGGACTGCCCGCTCCAGGGGTGGTCACCTTCAACGAGAACGCCACCATGGTGGTACAGAACGGCCACACGGTCACCAGCACCACGAGTGCGAGCATTAATGTACGCGACCTGAGTGTAGAGACCGGCGGCACATTGACGCTGGACGGCACCAGCACCGTGACCATCCACGGCTCGGCCGTCACGGTGGACGGCACCCTGAACGCTGCCGACGACGCGATCGCGGTGGAGAGCGAAGACCTCACCACCATCGCCGGCGCGGCGGGTACCATCGCTCTGGGCGACCTTACCCTGGACGGGGCTGGTGCCCTTGTGGACGTGAACAACCTGCTCATCTACGGCACGCTGCAACTGGATAATGGCGACTTCGATGCCAACGGCAAGAACGTGGTGCTGGCGAGCACGGCCACAGGCACGGGCCGCTTGGGCCCTGTGGCGCCAACGGCCAGTTACACCAGCTTCCTGCGGGTGGAGCGCTACATCCCGGCCGGCGTCACCGACTGGCGCCTGCTGTGTTCGCCGGTACTGAACAAGACGGTGAACGACTGGACGGACGATTTCTATACCGCCGGCTTCCCCGGTTCCTACTACCCGAATTTCTACGTGAATGCCGAATTGTGGCCCAGCGTGCGCATGTATGACGAGACCGAAGCTGGCGCGAACAGCATCGACGGGCTCATTGGTGTGAGCAGCACCACCGAGCCATTGACGCCCGGCCGGGGCTTCGCCGCTTGGAGCGGTGCCACACTCACCAGCACCCCGGCCTTCACCATTGATGTGCGCGGCCTGCCCGTAGTGGCCACCGCGCCCTTCTCCATTCCGCTGAACTACACGGACAATGGTGCCCCCGGCGTGGACGGCCTGAACCTCGTGGGCAATCCGTTGCCTTCGCCCATCGACTTCACGGACATCACGCTGAGCAATGTCGAGGACAACTACTACATCTACGATCCCGGCGCCAACGCCAATGTGGGCTGGGACGAGGTGGCGCAGGTGGGTACCGGCGGTTGCAACGGCAACATCCAGAGCAGCCAGGGCTTCTGGCTCACCGCTACCGGCGACTCCCCCTCGGCCACCTTGGACGAGAGCGCCAAGGTGCTCGAACCCATCGCTGGGGGCGTCTTCAGCGACGTACAGGACGACCGGCCGATGGTGCGTCTCTTCCTGAGGGACCAGGACACGAGCTTCACCGATGAGGCACTGGTACATTTCATCATGGGAGAGCCCGGCATGGACGCGCGTGACATGCGCAAGCTGGTGCTCGATGCCGCCCCTTCCATCATCTCCACGGTGGAAGGCGATGAGGACCTGATGATCAACGCCCGGGGTGAATTGGCCACGGCGGTGGACATCCCGGTGAAGGTGCAGGTGGCCGTCAGCGGTGAGTACACGATCGCCTTCGGCTCCACTTCGGTGGTCGGCGGTCTGCGCTGCCTGGTGCTCGAGGACCTGCTTACCGGCAGCACGTTAGCGGTGAGCGATGATGCGGAGATGACCTTCACCATCGATGCGGCCGCCCCCGTGGAGCCCGCCCGCTTCGTGCTGCACGTGGGTCAGGCCGTTTCAAGCATCGTGGCCGATGTGGCCTGTGCGGGGAATGCGGACGGATCCATCACGGTGAACGGCCCGGGAGCCGGGGAATGGAGTTGGTCGCTCATCACGCCTGACCAGGGCACGCTCACTCAAGGCCCGCTCGAAGGAGAGGCCGTGTTCAGCGGCCTGTCCGCCGGCGACTACCAGCTTTCGGTGAGCGGCGGCACGGGTTGCGGCACGCTCACCCAGGATCTGCACATCGGTGAACCGGGACCGCTGGGCGGGTATAGCGGCGCCACAGTGGCCGCTTCCTGCGCCGATGCGTCCAACGGCGGTGCTGACCTTACTGTGATGGGCGGTACCGCTCCGTACACCTTCGCTTGGAGCGATGGTTCCAGCAATGAGGACCTGCAGGACGCCGAGGCCGGCACCTACACCGTGACGATCACGGATGGCAATGGCTGCCAAACGCAGGTGATCGGTATCGTGGTGGCCGCGGATGCGGGCCCGGTGGCCGCTTTCGAGACCAGCTCGGACCCGCTGCCGATGGAGGACGTGTATTTCTTCAATACCGGCGACCAGGAACTGGCCTACACATGGAACTTCGGTGACGGCAACACCAGTACCGACGTTGAGCCCGTACACCAGTTCGCCAGCCCGGGCATGTACACCGTAACGCTCACGGCCGTGGACGGTGATTGCGCTGATACCTTCAGCCAGGAACTGCTCGTGGGGAGCACGGGCATCCTTGTGGCCGGGGGCGGTTCGCTCTCGGCCTGGACCGAAGGGTACGAGTTCGTGGTGCAATGGCGCCTGGACGGCATCGGTGGTATCCTGGCCGAAGTGCTGGACGCGGCAGGCCGTACGCTGGCACAACGGACGGCGCAGGGCGGCATGGGCCGCATCACCCTGAGCGCCCAGGAACTGCCCGCCGGGGTGTACTTCCTGCGGGTGCGCGCTGGCGATGCCTTCCGCACCTTCAAGCTGCCCCTCGGCCGCTGATGATCACCGTGGACCGAACGGACAGAAGGCCCCAGCCATGGGGCCTTCTGGCGTTTGCGCCGGGCGATGAGCATACGCTTCCACGAAGTTCGTCCACTCAAACCTGGGGGTGAAACGCTCCATGGCATGCGCACGCGATCGCTGCCTATTTTTCGCGCTGGATCCACCACCCATGACCCCGCTCCGTACCACCTTGGGCAAGACGCTCCCTTGGGCGCTGCTGTCCCTCGTCCTGCTGCTGCACGGCTGCCTCACCATCGAGGAGAACTATGTTTTCAAGAAGGACGGCTCCGGCACCATGGAGTACGTGTTCGATGCCAGCGAGATGGGAAAATTGCTGAAAGGTTTCCCGGGAAGCGAGGACGATAAGGACGGCCCCAAGGAGAACGACCTCGGGGCGAAGCTCGGCGCGCTGCGGGCCATCCCGGGCATCAACAAAGTGAAGTACAAGAAGGAACAGGACGGTTGGGTGCAGCGCATGAGCTTCCGTTTCGCGGACATCACCGCGCTGAACGCCGCGCTGAACGAACTGGTGCCGGACAGCTCGGCCGCCGCGCCGCATGAATACTTCCGCTGGGAGGGGAGCACCCTGGTGCGCACCACCGGGTATGAAACGGGCGATATGTCCAGCATGGGCGGTTCCGGGGATTCCGCCACCGCGATCCTGAAGCAGATGCGCTACACCTTCGACCTGCGCTTCGCCGATGAACTGGGCGAAGTGAGTGTGGCTGAGGGCATGACCAAGGAGCCGGACGGTACCAAGCGCGTGAAACTGGGCACCGACTGGTCCGTGATCAAGGACGATCCGGCGGCGCTGGACATGCGGATCACCTTGAAGAAGTAGAACTGTGAGCGTGGAACACCATACGCTGGAGAGTGCCATCCGTCTGGCCGCCAAGGTACACAAGGGCCAGATCGACCGGTTCGGCAAACCCTACGTGCTGCACGTGATGCGCGTAATGATGCGTGGGCACGACCTGGAGGAGCAGGTGCTGGGCGCGCTGCACGACGTGCTGGAGCGGTCCACCCTCACGCTGGACGATCTGGTGAAGAGGGGCTATCCGCCGCGGGTGCTCAAGGCGCTGGAGCACATCACCCGCCGGGTGGACGAGGACTATGAAGGCTACATCGACCGTGTGCTCCGCGACGGCCTGGCCATGCGGGTGAAGCTGCACGACCTGGCCGATAAGATGGACCTGTTGCACGTGGATGAACTGAGCGTGGCCGACCTGAAGCGCTACAACAAGCAGCTCGCGGCCTACCACAAATTGAAGCGGGCCGTGGAGATCGCGCGGGCCAACATGGATCTGCCCGTGCGGCGGGCGAAGGCCGGCACCTGATGATCCGGCCCCCCGGCTATCTTCGCCGGAACACGGACGGGCACGGTCTTCGCTCCGTGCATCAATCATTTGGAAGAACATGACAACACGTATGCTGGCCGTACCGGCCCTGCTCCTCGTCCTTTCCATCTCCGCCATCGAGGCCTGGGGCCAGGACAAAGCGGACACGAAAGGGGCACCGGGATCGGATTTCAAATGGGAGGCCGACCGCTTCGCCGATGTGCGGGTACTGCGGTACTGGATCCCGGGCTGGGAGCAGCTTTCACTGAAGGAGAAGACCCTGGCTTATCACCTGACCATGGCGGGCCTGTCCGGGCGCGACATCATGTGGGACCAGAACTGCCGGCACAACCTGGCCATCCGCCGAGCGCTGGAGATGATCATCCGGAACGACCGGACCGGGCGGAACTCACCGGAGTGGCCCAAGTTCATGGAGTACGCCAAGCAGGTATACTTCAGCAATGGCATCCATCACCACTACGGCATGGAGAAGTTCACCCCCACCTTCAAGCGTTCCTGGTTCGAACAGGAACTGGGGACCGTGGGTGGCAAGCGGTACATTCCGCTGGTCTCGGAAGTGATGTTCAACCCCGCGATAGCCGCCAAGAAGGTGAGTCTGGACGGCAGCAGCGACCTGCTTGGCGCCAGCGCGGTGAATTTCTACGGCGAAGGTGTTACCGAAAAGGAGGTAGAGGCCTTCTACGCGGCCATGAAGCAGCCCGATCCCGCGCGCCCGTTGAGCTACGGCCTCAACAGCCGACTGATGAAGGATGGTGCGGGCCTCAAGGAGGAAGTCTGGAAGGCGGACGGTCTGTATGGACCGGCCCTGCGTGAGGTGAACGCGCACTTGACCAAAGCGATGGCCTTCGCGTGCAACGAGAAGCAGAAGGTGGCCATCGGACTGTTGATCAAGTATTTCGGGACGGGTGACCTGAAGACGTGGGACGACTTCAATGTGGCGTGGGTGGAGGATACCGAAAGCACGGTCGATTTCATCCTGGGCTTCGTGGAGGTGTACAACGACCCCATGGGCAAGCGCGGCAGCTTCGAGAGCATCGTGGAGGTGATCGACCCGGTGGCCACGAGGAACATGCGGGCGATCCAGGAGAACGCCCAGTGGTTCGAGGATAACAGCCCTCTGCTACCGCAACACAAGAAGGCCGAAGTGACGGGTATCACTTACAAGTTCGTGAACGCGGCAGGCGAGGCGGGGGATGCCGCTCCCAGCACGCCCATCGGCGTGAACCTGCCAAACGCCGACTGGATCCGCGCCACGCATGGCAGCAAGAGCGTGAGCCTTGGGAACATCACCGATGCCTATGAACGCAGCGGGGGCAAGAGCGCCCTGGAGGTGTTCTGTAACGACCCCGAAGAGGTGGAACGCGCCATCGCGCAGGGAGCCCTGGCCGGTAAGCTGCACACCGCACTGCACGAAGTCATCGGCCACGCCAGCGGCCAGTTGGAGCCCGGCGTTGAAGGCACCGACGTCACCCTGAAGAACTATGCGAGTACCTTGGAGGAAGGCCGGGCCGATCTGGTGGCGTTGTACTACCTGATGGACCCCAAGCTGGTGGAATTGGGCGTGATGCCGAGCCTGGAGACGGGCAAGGCCGAGTACGATTCTTATCTGCGCAACGGTCTGTTGGCCCAATTGCGGCGCATCAAACCGGGCAACAACATTGAGGAGGCCCACATGCGCAACCGCCAATGGGTGAGTGCCTGGGTGGTGGAGCGCGGGCTGAAGAACGGTGCCGTGGCGCGCAATGAACGGAACGGTGACGTCTTTTACGACATCCTCGACTACGATAAGATGCGCGCGCTCTTCGGCGAACTGCTGCGCGAGGTGCAGCGGATCAAGAGCCAGGGCGACTTCGCGGCTGGCCAGGCCCTGGTGGAAACCTACGGCGTGAAGGTGGATCCGAAGGTGCACGCCAACGTGCTTGAGCGGTCGGCGCGTATCACCGTGCCGCCCTATGCGGGTTTCATACAGCCGCGCCTCGTTCCGGTGATGGACCAGGCGGGCAACATTTCCGATGTGAAGGTGGAGTACCCGGAGGACTTCATCCAACAGATGCTCGAGTACGGGCAGAAGTTCAGCTTCCTGCCGGACCAGAACTGATCAGAAGGGAGCATGGGCGATCGCTCCGTAGACCCCGTCGATATCCAGTGGTCACCGGTCGAGAACATCGGTCAGGGCTGCAACCCGGACACCCCCCAAGGCCGTTCCAAACCCTGTCCAAGTAGTTCGTAGGTCGATCCTGAAGAGTCACGTCGCCCCTGCCAAGGTCACAGACCGGCGGGGGCTTCGTGCTTCCGGCCGGGTCGCTGGCAAAGGACGTTCGCGGCCCAGGTGGCGATGAGCAGTTCCGGCTTGGTGTGCGCTTCGTAGCCCAGCGCACGCACGTGGCCCACGGCAGCATTGTGCAACTTGTTGGAACCGAAGCGCGGGTCGCTGTTCAGGTCCATGTCGATACTGCTCACGCTTACGCCGCCCTTGGCCAGTTCATGCGCCACGTCGAGGCTGCGCTCCACTTCGCCCCACAGCCGGGTCCACAGATCGCGTATGCGCTCGCGCTTCTCCCGCCGGTACAGCACGTGCGCACCGTTGCGGCGGTAGCGCAGCACCACGGTGGTGGTGTAGATGGTATGTCCGCTGCGGTTCTGACTGTCACTGCCTACGAGTACCTCCAGGTCCGGATGCGCCGTCACGCGCTCCCGGACATGCTCCAAGAGGTGTACGGCCGTGCCGTCATCCATCACGCGGAATCCGTTCATGCGACGCCCCAAAGTAGCAGGAACCACGGTGCTTTCGCCATCGGTGCGCGGATGGGCAGGACCGCTATATTTGCGCCCCCTGAGCCGGGAACGGCCCACTTACCGAAGTGGCGGAATTGGTAGACGCGCACGTTTCAGGGGCGTGTGACCGAAAGGTTGTGCGGGTTCGAGTCCCGCCTTCGGTACGACGGGAGCGGCGGAAGCCGCTCCTGTTTTTTTACCCATCGGCCACCTGTCCGGTACCGTTCGGCCAACATCGAACGGCCTGCGGCCCCCTTGATCGCTGGTAAGGGAACAAAGCGGGATAGAGGCGGGCTCAGAAACGCAGCCGCTGCCCCACGCGCAGGATGGACGTGCTGCGGATGCGGTTCTTCCGGCACAGCGTTGTCACGGATGTGCGGTGCTTGCGGGCAATGGAGCCGAGCGTTTCGCCCCGCCGCACCACATGGACGCCCTGCGCGCCGGCCTTCACCTTGTTCTCCACGGCGAAAAGGCCCGGATGCACGCGCAACGTGTTCGCCCGTAGTTCGCCTTCCTGCACGTCGAAGAGCATCTGCGGATCGATCGGCTGGCCGAGGTAACGTGTTTCGAAATGCAGGTGATCACCGGTGCTGCGGCCGGTGCTGCCGCCCAGGCCGAGCCGGTCACCCGCCTCCACGTGGTCGCCTACCTCAACATCGCGCTGGCTCATGTGGCCGTAAAGGGTCTCCAGGCCATTGGCGTGGCGCACCACCACCACGTGGCCGAACTGCCGGTGGTAGCGGGACACGCGGACCAGGCCCTCAAAGGCACTGACGACAGGGTCGCCACGCTCCAGATCGATGTCCACGCCGTAATGCATGCGGCCGTGACGGGGACCGAAACGGGAGTTGATGGTACCGCATACCGGGAACGTGTGATCGCACGCCGCCGTGCTCAGTTCCAGCACGGTACTCTCCTTGCGGGCACGCTCGATGCGCTCGAAGATCACATCGGTGTTGAACCCGCCGTACAGTTCAAGCCCGGGGATGGACAGTTCTTCGTCCGGGGCTTCCGTAGGCTCCTCCTCCGCCGGGCCCGCGTCATAATCCTCAGCATAAGGGCTGAGGGTTTCAGGTCCGCCGATGGCGCATGTGTCCGAGGGGGCCTGACCACGTGCCGTTGCGAAGGACAGTGCGCCGGCCAGAAGGATATGCCATCGTTTTTGGACCAACGGCCGCGAATGTACCCGGGCGGGCGGGCACGGTGGCTCCGCTGGGTGCATTCCGCCAACATACGGGCGTTCGCAATAGATGAATGGGACTGTATCCACGATGGATGTGTTGAATGGGTCGTTTGACGCGTTCCTGGAAATGTGAAATGATGTGGATCACCGATCGGAACGGATACCCTGAAGGGATGTTCCGGCAGGTTTTTCAGAGGTTCCCTTTACTTGGCGCTGTGGTACAAGGAGCGATGGACAGCGGGGGGGGAAGGACCGGTCCGGGCCAGGGCCGCGGGCAGGGAGCCGCGCATGGGGCCATTATCTGGCTGGTTTCGCTGCTTCTGGCCCTGCCGGTCTTCATCCTGGTGTACCCGCACCTTCCCCGCTGGGTGCTGCCGGTGGGGCATGGATGGCGGGTTGACCATCTGTTGGCGCTGGCGCTGATCCTTGCGGCCTTCATCATCCTGGTACGGCGGTTCCAACTCGCGGTGTATACCGCGTTGGTGGTAGGGCTCGGGGTGTTGACGATCACGAGCCTCACGGGACGCTACGGGTTCAGCGACCTCTACCGCGACTACGCGGGCTTCCTGGCTTCCCTGCGCGGCAACACGGAGCCGCTGCCCATGCTGCTTCGGGGTGAAGGGCCCTTCTCCGGCGCCGAGGAGATCCGGGCCCGCATCGACTTCCAGGACCCCGCGGTGCGCTCCTTCGCGGTACGCGCGGCCACCACCTGGTTCACCGGCGAGGATGTCCGCGAGGAGGATGCCGTGCTCGTCCAGTGCCTCTCCGTATTCAAGGTGATCAATTCCGAATGGCGCTACGTGAACGACGTGAAGGGCGGGGAATATTTCGCACGCGCGAGCGAGAGCGTGCCCCTCCTTGCGGGCGATTGCGACGATCACGCCATCCTGATGGCCGCGTGCATCAAGGCCATCGGCGGGGAGGTTCGGCTGGTGCGCACCACCGGCCATATCTACCCGGAACTGCGCATCGGGAACGCCGCGGACATGGACCGCGCGGCGCAGCTGATCCGTGAGCGGCTTTTCCCGCGCACGGCGCGCCACGCCACGCTGTTCTACCACACCGATGGGCAGGGTGGCCGGTGGATCAACCTCGACTACACGCGGGACTACCCCGGCGGAGAGGTGATGGACGAGGCCATCCGGGGAGTGATGGAGGTTTGATGCACGCGCACCGGCAACAGGGAGGCCGCCCGTCCCACGTGCATCGACGGGGATCGGGCGGCCTTCCGCGCGGGTGTCCCGTCAGGGCAGTTGCTCAGTGATGCTGTTGTTGGGCGTGGTGCTGCCAACGTTCACCAGGACCGGATCGCGGTCGTTGCCACTTCCGGTGTACTTCACCTGTCCATTCATGGTCACGTCCTCCTGGTAATAGCCGTTCGTTGTGTTGTTCGGCGTTGTGCTGCCTACACGGATCAGGATCGGATCACGATCGTTCTGGCTGCCGGTGTACTTGATGTTGCCATTCCGGAACGCATTGCCCGCGCGCAGCACCCGATAGGTGCCGACGGTCTTGAGGGCGTTGGTCCCGTACGTGCCCAGCGCACCTGTGGTGAGGTCCAAAGGGGTGGGCGATGCGGAGAGGGCCACGGCGGTCCCCGTCATCACGCCGAGGTGATTGCGGTGGCGGATGGCCACATGGTAATTGGCCGGTGGCACGGGCAGGGAAAGGGTGCTGCTGTTGTCCAAGGCCACGATATCCCCATCACTCTGTAGCAAAGCGGCCTGGGTGCGCACCACGCTGGTTGGCGTGGATGCGTTGCGCAGTTCCACGAGCACCCAGTCCACCACGGCGTTGTTGCCGGTGGTGGTGAGTACCGACGGGTTGATGGTCTCCCCACCACCACCGGTCTGCGTGAAGCCGAGCGCCGTGAAGGGTTCGGTGAGGGGGAAGGAGGGCAGGGTGCGCAGGGTGGCGTTCATCGAGCCAGTGCCGCTCACGAAGGGGCCTTCCAGGAAAACCTTCGCCGCGAGGGTCACCGATTGCGGGGTCACGGTGGACTCCGGGGTGAGCCCATCATAGGGCAGGCCGCCATCGGCCCCGCCGGTAAAGGTGCGCAGCACGGTGTACACAGGGCTGGAGGGGTTGAACCGGAAGATCGTCCCCGAGGCATTGGCACCGGAGCCGCCTTGGGTGGCGGTACCGTACAGCAGCCCGTCGGCCCCCTGCAACAGGGAACTCTGGGGCAGGCTGCCTTGGTTCGTAATGGGCGAGATGTTCAGATCGAATTCCTCAGTGTAGGTCCCGCTGGCGATGTTCCAGCTGAAGATCCCACCGGAGAAGCCCTGGCCCTCCTCCCGGAACACCCCGTACAACTTGCCGTTGGTGGCCTGCAGCAGTTCGCCGCCCGGCGTGCCACCCTCGAGCCCATTGAAATTGTAGATCGTGGTGAATGTATTGGTGGCCGGATCGAAGGAGAAGATGGTTCCGTAGCTCTCGGCACCGCCCAAGCTGGTGCTCCCATAGAGCAGGCCGTTGGATGCCTCCATCACGTCACCCAAGGGTTGTGTACCGGTCGTGGCGTTGGCGAAGTCCTTGCGTTTGGTGAGCGTGTTGGAACCGGGCGTGTACTCGAAAAAGGCGCCCTGTCCACTGGCCGCTCCTGCGCCGGTGGCGCCGTATATCGATCCGTTGGACGCCTTGAACAGCCCGTTCACCGGCCCGGTACCGGCTGTAGATGATGCGAAGTTCACCTTCACGGACAAGGCATTGGAAGCGATGGTGTATTCGAAGAGCGTTCCCCCATTGCTGGTTCCCCCAGAACCACATACCCCGTAGAGCTTGCCATTGTCCTCCACCAGGGTGCCCATGGGGATGGTCCCTTTGGTCGCATCGAAATGGTGCCGTGTGATGAAGTTGGCGTTGGCCGGATCGATACTGAAGAGGGTGCCGCCCGAATTCTCACCGCCCGCGCTGGTGAGCCCGTAGAAAAGCCCGTTGCTGGCCTTGAGCAGTCGCCCACGCGGATTGGCCCCGTTGGCGTAACTGAATGGCAACAGCACGGACCCCGTTGCACCGGAGATCACGAACTTGTAGAGTCCACCTTCACTTCCTGTACCACCGTCACTCGCCATGCCCACCAGCGTGCCCGAAGGATCCTCGATCACGCCGCCCCATGGGGCCGAGAGCCCTAGCGAGGACATCTGTTGAACGGGCGTGTAGGTGCTCGTTCCTGGATCGAAGGAGAACAGGACGCCGGCATTGCTGGTTCCACCCGAGCTGGTGGTGCCGTACAACAGGCCGTTGCTGGCGGCGAGCAGGCGCGAGAGCGGAGTGTAACCAATGCTGTTGCTCAGATGCACCAGGTCGGTAAAGGCCGCGCCGCCGATGTTCCAGCTGAAGATGGTGCCGCCACTGTTCGAGCCGCCAGCGGATGCGGTGGCGTAAAGGACGCCGGAGACCGCCGTGAATTCGGCCAAGGGGGCCCTGCCGGAGCCCGATGCGGCGAAATCGTACAATCTGGTGTATACGTTGCCAGTGGTATTGAAGGAGTAGATCGTGCCATGGCCGTTGGCTCCGCCGTTGGCCGTGAAGCCGTACATCAGCGTGCCTGATTGCGTGAGGCCGGTGATGGGCCGGTTCCCTGTCGCGACAGCCGGCAACGCGGGGAAATTGTAGACCTTGGTACTGGCGGTTCCGCCTGCCGAGTAGGAGAAGATGCAGCCGGTACCATTGAGACCTCCGAGTTGGGTGACACCATAGATCGTGCCATTGCTATGGACCATGAGCCGCCCGCGCGGAGTACTCCCTCTGCCCGCGGCCGTGGTGAGCGCGTCGAAATCGAACCGTTTGGAGAAGGCTGAGGTGCTGATATTGTACTCCCACAGGGTGCCCACATTGTTCGCCCCGCCGGTACTGCAGGTACCGTAGAGCCTGCCGTTGTTGGCGATCACCGGGCCGCGCACCGGTTGTGCTCCGCTGGTGGCGGAAACGAAATTGTGCAACACGGCATAGGTGCCGTTCACAGGGTTGTAACTGAAGAGCACGCCCGCGCCCCCCGTACCGCCGAATTCCGTAATGCCGTAGTACAGGCCGTTGCTCGCTTTCACCACGTCCCCTTTGGGCGTACTGCCATCGAATCGCAGGAAGTGGTGCTTGGTGGTGAACGTGTTGCTCTCAGTGATCGAGTAGATCGTACCCACGCCATAGGTGCCACCGCCGGCCGTCATTCCCCAATGAGGGCCTTGGGCCAGGATCGGGCCGGTGAGCAGAACGAGGGCAAAGAACAGTGGGCGTGCGCTTGTGGACATCGGTGATCGGGTAAAGGGTGGGTGGCCCCGGGCGCGGCGCGTGCACCGGGGGGTGAAAGTTAAGCGGATCATGCCTTTCGGCCGGGATCCGCACCCCGTGACCAGGGCCATCCGCCAAGCGATGCTCCCGGCTACATTTGGCCGAAGCCACTCTCAGCTTGAAAAAGAAACTGGTCGACCCCAACGAACTGGCCAAGGCCAGTCACATGCGCCCGGGCGACCCGCGTTTGACCCTGCTCACCGAGGTGAGCGGGTTGGGGCGGCTGGAGCGGCTGTACAACGAGGTCGACCTCAAGCCCGGCGATGACTTCATCACGGCGCTGTTCGCCCACATGGAACTGGGCCTGGAGGTGGATGGCGACGACCTGGCCCACATCCCCGCAACGGGCGGGGTAGTGCTGGTGGCCAATCACCCCTACGGGGCCATCGACGGGCTTGCGCTCATCGATATCGTGCGGCGTGTGCGGCCCGACGTGAAGGTGATGGCCAACTTCATGCTTCAGCAGTTCGAGCCGCTGCGCGACCGCTTCATCGGGGTGAACCCCTTCGAGCAGTTGAAGGCGCGCTCCAGCTTCCAGGGCATGCGGCAGGCCATGGAGCATTTGGCGGCGGGGGGTGCTCTGGGCATTTTTCCGGCTGGCGAGGTCAGCAGCTACCGCACCGAATTGAACGCCGTGGCCGATCCCCGCTGGAAGGCGCCGGTGATCAAGCTGATCAAGAACGCCGCCGTCCCCGTGGTACCGGTATGGTTCGACGGTGCCAACGGCCTGGTCTTCCAGATGCTCGGCATGATCCACCCGGAACTGCGTACGATCGCGCTGCCCGGCCAGATGCTCCGCATGCGGGGCCGCCGTGTCCGGTTGCGGGTGGGCAAGCCCATCCCGCCGGCCGATCTCACGGCCCTGGGCGTGGAGGAACTCACGCGCTACCTGCGGGCCAAGACCTATGCGCTGGGCTCGGGTGTACAGGTGAAACGCGAGTTCTTCAAACCGTTGCGCATACCGCGCAGCCCCAAGGACATCGCCGCGGCGGAACCGCTGACGGAACTGGAGAAGGAACTGGCCTCCATCGCGGACCTGCGCATCAGTTCGCAGGGCGGCTTCGATCTGTATCTCGCGCCCAGCGAGCGCATGCCGCATATGCTGCACGAGATCGCCCGCCAGCGCGAGATCGCCTTCCGCTCCGTGGGCGAGGGCACCAACAAGAGCCTCGACCGCGACGAGTTCGATCTCTACTACGACCATCTCTTCCTGTGGGATACTGCGGCCGGCAAGCTCGCGGGCGCCTACCGCATCGGTGACGGCGCGCGCATCCTGGAACGCTACGGCAAGCGCGGCTTCTATACGCACACGCTCTTCCGCATGAGGAAGCCGATGGAGCGCGTGCTGCGTCTGAGCTTCGAACTGGGCCGCTCCTTCGTGCCCGAGGAGTACCAGCGGCACCGCCTCCCGCTCTACATGCTGTGGCGCGGCCTGCTCATCCACGTGATCGCCCACCCGGACCACCGGTATCTCATCGGCCCGGTGAGCATCAGCGGCAGCTACAGCCACTTCTCGCGCGGGCTCATGATCGATTTCCTGCGCGAGCACCATTTCGATCATGAACTCGCCCGCCATGTCCGGCCCCGCAACCGCTTCACGGTGCGCACGGGGAAGGCCGATGGGCAGGCGCTGTTGGAGGCGAGCGGCGAGGACGTGAAGAAGCTGGACCGCATCATCGCCGACATCGAGCCCGAGGGCAGCACCCTGCCTGTACTGCTAAAGAAGTATCTCCAGCTCAACGCGCACATCATCGGATTCAATAGTGATCCCAAGTTCAACGACGCGCTCGACGGTTTCGTGGTGCTCGACCTCACGCGCATACC
>Ga0138256_10002295_pt1 | contig 20550 bp, 18 predicted proteins | sample KNB2016incub_MG_FD_105486 | JGI IMG/M metagenome (GOLD analysis project Ga0138256, IMG submission 105486) | Active sludge microbial communities from wastewater in Klosterneuburg, Austria - KNB2014incub_MG | ecosystem: Engineered > WWTP > Activated sludge > Unclassified | place: Austria... | reverse complement strand
TCGGCGCCGGCGGCGCGCTGCTGGTGCCGCTGCGCGATGCGGCCGGCGAGCTGTGGAACCTGCAGACCATCAAGCCCGCCAGGCCGGCGGATGGTGGGCCGGACAAGCTGTTTTTGAAGGGCGGGCGCAAGTCCGGTTTGATGCACTGGTGCGGGCCTCTTTCCTCAGTGAGGAACACGCCCGCCGACAACGTGATCGAGCCCGAATCGGCCGAAAGCGCGCCCATAGCGCCCGCCAGCGCAACACCGGCCGCGCCGGAAGTTGCGAAAACCGACAACGACATGCCGCCCGCCGTGCTGCTGCTGGCCGAGGGCTACGCCACGGCGGCGAGCCTGCACGAAGCCACCGGCCGGCCGGTCTGCGTGGCTTTCGACGCGGGCAACCTGGCGCCGGTGGCCCGCGTGCTGCGCGGCCGGTTTCCGGCGGCGCTGATCGTGATCTGCGGCGACGACGACCGCGACACCGAAGCGCGCACCGGGCGCAACCCCGGCCGCGAGAAAGCCACCGAGGCCGCGAAGCTGGCGCGGGGCGTGGCGGTCTTCCCGGTGCTGCCCGAGGGCGCCGGGTCCGACTTCAACGACATGCACGCCGCGGCGGGCCTGCAGGCCGTGCGCGAGTGCGTCCATGCCGCAATACAGGCCGCGCAGGCCACGCAATCGGGCGGGCCTATACAGACCCCGCCCGGGGCCGATGAGGCGCCGTTAGGCGAGGTTTCGTGGATTTCCGCCGGAGGCGGAATCGTTCAAAAACCACCCGAACAAGCCGCCGCATCGCGCGACCGCTTCCGCAACGAAGACGGCGCGCTGTGGTTCGATGAACCCGGCAAGGATGGCGAACCGGGCAAGCCGGTGCGCATCTGTGGCGAGCTGCACGCCGCGGCGCTGGCCCGCGATGCGCACGACAACGGCGCGGCGCTGCTGCTGGAATTCGATACCCCGTTCCGCGCCGGCCGGCGCTGGCTGATGCCGCTGGCGATGCTGGCCGGCGACGGCACCGCCTACCGCGCCGAGCTGCTGAGTCAGGGTTTCATGGTGCCAATCGATGCGAAGCGGCGGGCGCTGCTGACCGCATACCTGCAGAGCCGCAAGCCCGCCGACCTGGTGCGCATCGTGGACCGCGTGGGCTGGCACGGCCGGGCCTACGTGCTGCCCCGCGAAACCCTGGGCGACGACGGCGGCGAGCGGATCATTTTTCAGAGCGAGGCGCCGACCGAAGGCACCTTCGGCCGCCGCGGCACGCTGGACCAATGGAAGGACAAGATCGCCCGCTTGTGCGTGGGCAATTCGCGGCTGATGTTCGCGGCGAGCATGGCCTTTGCCGGGCCGCTGCTGGCCTGGGCGAGCGGCACCGATGGCGGCGGAGTCCACTACATGGGCGATTCCAGCAGCGGGAAGACAACCGCGCTCAAGGTGGCCGCGAGCGTGTGCGGCGGGCGCGACTATCTGCAGCGCTGGCGCGCGACGGATAACGGAATCGAGAGCATGGCGGCGCAGCATTCGGATTCGCTGCTGTGCCTTGACGAGCTGGCGCAACTTGACCCGCGCGTGGCCGGCGAATCGGCCTACATGCTGGCGAACGGGCAAGGCAAGCAGCGCGCCGGCCGCACCGGGGCCGCACGGCCGCGGCTGACCTGGCGCCTGCTGTTTCTGAGCGCTGGTGAAATCGGCCTGGCCGAACACATGGGCGAGGTGAACAAGCGCGCGCGGGCCGGGCAAGAGCTGCGCATGATCGACCTGCCGGCCGATGCGGGCGCCGGTCTCGGCATCTTCGAAACGCTGCACGAATTTGAGACCGGGGGGGGTCTTGCGCAACACCTCGCGCGCGCCACCGAAACCACCTACGGCACCGCCGGCCGCGCGTGGCTGGAATACCTGACCGACAACACCGAAGGCCTGGGCCGCACACTGCGCGAGCGCATGGACGGCATCGAATGGCGCCTGGTGCCCGAGCTGGCGAGCGGGCAAGTGCAGCGCGTGGGCCGCCGGTTCGCACTCGTGGCCGCGGCCGGCGAGATGGCAAGCGAGGCGGGCCTTACCGGCTGGCCTGCTGGCGCTGCAACCGCGGCGGCGCATCGGTGCCTGAATGCGTGGATCGAGGCCCGGCCCGGCGGCATCGGCATGAGCGAATCGGCGCAGATCATGCGCCAGGTCCGCGGCTGGTTCGGCCTGCACGGGGAAGCCCGCTTCGTTGACTGGAACCGGGCCGACGACGACCACGCGCCCAAGACGATGAACCGCGCGGGCTGGCGCAAGCCCATCAAGACCACGACCGGGCTTGAGGAGCTGACCGGCTGGGAATGGTTCGTCCTGCCCGACGTTTTCCGCGCCGAGGTCTGCAAGGGTTTCAGCGAACGGGCGGCACTGCGACTTTTAAATGACCGGGGGCACCTTCACCGGGAGACCCCGAAGGGGTTCGGCTGCAGGGCGTCGCCGCCTGGTGCTGACAAGGTGAGCGTCTACCGCATCCGGTCTTCGATCTTGAGCGAGTGCGAGGAGTGAGCGCGGCGCGCTGGCTTGCAGGGAAATGCGAAGCGCGCTTCGCATTTGAAGGCGCCGGCCCCGGCGAGGGGGCGCGGCGGGCATTCATTCGCGCGGCATGGCGACTCCGAAGGGCACTCCAGAAAGTGGCGGGCGGGGCTTTCCGGAGCGCTCAAGTCCGGAATTCCGTAGTTTCCGGAGCGCTTTCCGGAGTGGGCATCGGCCGGAAACCCGCATGGATGCTCACTTTCCTGAGTTCCGGACTTTCCGGAGTGATTTTCTGCAGCTGTGGCCGCGGGCTTGCCATCAAAGCGTCACGGGTCCCTCTAGGTCTTCGACCCAGTGCAGGTGATTCGGGCCGCATCAACGCGCTAGCTGGTCAACGTTTAGATTTAGCAATTGACAATTGCAACATTCACATCAATTGAGGACGCTATCGTGAATCAACGCGAACTGGCGCGCGGCCTCGGCCTCTCTCCCGCCGCCGTCTGCCGAGCCATCAAGCGCGGCATGCCTGCGCACTCCGTCGAAGCGGCGCGTGCCTGGCGCGCGAGCACCGTCGCGCCCTATGCTCGATCCGGCGCTGGCGGCCAGGGCGCCCCGCCGCCGACCGGTGCGGCGCCGGCTCGCGGCGGCCTGAACCTCGCCGACGAGCGCGCGGCGCTGGCGCGTGAACAGCGCATCGGCATCAGGATGAAGAACGCCATCGCTCGCCGCGAGTACGCGCCGGTTGAGTATCTGACCCTCACCCTTGCCGCCGCGTCCAGCGCCTTTGTCGAGCACCTGGACCACGTGCCCGCGCGCTTACGCCGCGAACACCCCGACCTGCCGGCCGCCGCGCTGGATGCCGTATTGAAGACGCTGGCCGACGCCAGAAACGCCTTCTGTGACGCCGCCGAAGAACTGATGACCGAGCGAATGCCACGGCGCGGCGACTTCGACACCGAGGACGACGAAATCGAACCTGAGGACTGATGACCATGACCAAACAACAGACCCTGGCCCTGCGCCTGGTGGTTATCGAAGGACTGCTGCCGCTGGCGACCGGCGACTACGCCGCGGCGCTCAAGCGCGAGCGCGACGAGCTGGCAATTCAGTCGGTCGAGATGGCTGACGACGGCGCCGAGCCGGCCACCGCCACCTGAGCCGTGATCGAGCCAGGCCACGCCGAAGTCTTGGCCGCCCGCCTGGCGGCCGGTCAGGTCGACGGCGAGGTGTTGCGCTGGCTTCAGCGTGGAGGCGCCGCCTGGGCGCGTGCCGACGGCGCCCAGACCCTCGAGCGCTGCCTGGGCCTCACGACTACACCCGGCCAGCGCCGGCGCCGCCGCCGCAACGCGCTGCTGCAGCAGGTGGCCGCCGAGCTGCCCGACGCCGGCACGCCGGTGGCCCGCCGCGTGCATGCTGCCTGGGAGACCTTCTTGTCGCGCGGGCCGTGGCGTGCGTGGCGCGATCTGGACGCGCCGCCGGCCGGCGCCGCGGAGCTGCACGCCGCCTTGTTCTGGCTCTCGAAACTCAACGACGGCGACACCTTGAGCGTGTGGCATATCGCCGATCTGCTGCGGGGATTTTTCGCCGATGAAATCCCGCGCCGGTCCTGGCACGATGAGGGCTCATCTGCAAAGGACGCCCGTGGAAATCCCAACTCTGAATTCGATCAAGGCCGCGTTGACCGGCCTGAAGACTGACCAGCGCAAGCGCCGCACGCAACTGGAGGCGCTGCGCCGCGAACGCGACCTGGTGGCCACCGCCCCGGCCGCGCGCGCCGACATCAAGGTCGCGATGCGCAGCTACGTCGACGCCGGTGGCGAGCGGTACAGCGTCCTGCTGCAGCGCGCGCTGGCGCCGCTGGTGGCGAAGCCTTCGATGCTGACCGACGCCGAGCGCGTGGCCGGGGTCTTCGGCCTGGTGGCCGCCACCGCACCGCAAGGCAACCCGACGCCGCGCGGCTTCGACATGGTGCTCAGTGGCCTGGCCGCCGAGCTGACGGTGGCCGCGATCGACCGCGCCGTCGACGCCATGACCTGGCCGGCGCCCGAGGGCCTGCCGATGGCCGAACGCGCCGCCGAACTGGCCCGCCTGGACGGGCTGATCTCGAAGCTCGAAGCCGAAGAAGAAGCCGTTGCGGCACAGGCGCGCGACGCTGGTTTGCTGCTGGGGGATTGAGCATGAACGAACAACGATCGAAGTCTGTTGCGAACGCCGTCGTCACGGTGATGACGCTGAGCCGCGAAGATCACCTGGACGCTGCCGGCCGGGAAGCGCTCGAGGACGCCCTGGACCGGCTGGCGGAGTACTCCGGCCGCACGGTGGCAAACGCCTTCGTCACATGGCAGCGCACCGGCTGCCTGCGCCGCGATCCGCGCCCGGCGCCGACACGCGAAGTGGGTGGCCCGCCGCTGCGCAAGCGTGAACCCTTCCTGGCTGGAGGTCTTTGATGCCAGTCGTCGCCACCGCCCGCGGCGCGGCCGCATACACCGCCGCCAGCGCCGCCGGCAAGATCAACATCATCGGCAACCGCACCGTCACCATGACCGCCGCCGAAGCCCGCGCGATGCGGCCGGCACCCGTCACCCCGCCGCGTGAGCACGTTGTGCGCTTCCGTCAGGCTGGCGTCGACGGCTTCCGGCTCGCTGCACCGCTGGAACTGAAGGCCGGCGCCGGTGCGCTGCCTGACCGCTTCACCGGCACCGCCTACTCCGGCGGCTTCGTGCCCGATTACGAGGTGGTGATCGACCTGGCCAGCACCACGTTCAACCAGAAGCTGCCGCTGTTGGACAACCACTACCGCGGCGGCATCATTGGCGTGGTCGAGGGGGCCGCCAGCAAGGGCCACCGCATGACCGTGTCCGGCCGGCTGTTCAGCGACATGCCTGGGAGTCCCGCCGAACGCATCGCCCAGCTCGCGCAGCGTGGCGTGCCGTTCGAGATGTCGGTGGGCCTGTATGCCTTCACGACCGAGAGCATTCCCGCCGGCAAGAGCGTGAACGTCAATGGGCAGGTCTTCAACGGCCCGGTCAACGTGCTGCGCAAGGGCCAGGTGCGCGAGGTGTCGATCGTGACTTTGGGCGCCGACCCCAAGACCGCGGTGCAGGTCTTCACCCGATAGGTTTGCGGCAGTGCGTGCGCTTGAGAACCCGGCCATAGGGCGCGCGCGAGGCTGGAGAGTCGCCTGCTATGGCCGGGACCCGCTGGTGGCCGACACCCTCCGTCCGTTGGGGCCAGCGCGCGCGCCAGGGACGCCGAAGATGCTGCGAGGCGCGCACCCCTTGAACCCGGCCAGGCCCCACCCCTGCCTGCCTGTGCCGCTGGCTGAGCGCCAGCGCTTGACGACCGTGGCACGCCTGGCGCTGCACGAGCTCCAGGCCGGCGACGCAGACCAAGCGCTTGTTGACCTGCAAGCCGTCGTCGAGGTGGTGGCCGAACTGCTGCACCACTACCACGTCGAGGATGGCCGCCAGGCCGTACTGCAGGCCGCTGGTGCGCTTGAATCCGCGGTGCAGGGCAAGGGTAGCCACGCTGCTGCCGCGGCCGCCTGTGAGCCGCTGGTGACGCTGTTCGAGGGCCTGCTGCGCCAGGTCACGCTGCGGCGACTTCATGACGCGCAGGACGCTGCGGCACAGAGATGAGCGCGACCGTTCACCACCTACCGCCGATCGGCTGCATCAAGCTGCCGCGCGCGCTGCGCCGAGCCTTGAACCAAGTGGCCTACCGCCAGCCCGGCCGCCGCGCCATGCTCGAGCGCCAGGCCGTGCGCCTCTGGCTTGAGTACGGCCCCGACCATGCGCTGCAGTGGATTCGCTGGGGCTGACCCTTGACCTGGCAAGACCTCAGCCCCGACGAGCGCGAGCTGCTGCAACTGCTGCGGCGCGTGGCGACCATCATCGCGGAGACGGCGGCCGGTCGGCGCGACCCGGATACCTACATCGTCGAGGCCGTGGTCGCAGCCGCACAGCAGTTCGCGCCCGGCGACGGGTATCCCGGCGCCTACGTGGATGTCATGCTGCACGAGCTGCGCCGCCTTCGCCTGCACTGACGCCTGGGCGCTGCAGGGGCCGAAAACCGGGCCGGCCACTACCCTACCAGCCGCACCGCGCTAGGCCAGCCACGGGCAATCTGGCGCGTCTGGTGCGTGCTCTGCAACACCCAGTCCGAGCTGCACCCGCTGGAGGAGGGCAAGCACGCGGCCGAGAGCGGCATGGACCTCAAGGCGTATGCGGCGGCGAGCGGGAAGCCAGAGGACAACCAGCGGCTGCGGAAGTGGGCATGGACGGTACTCCGCAGCACTGACCGACACGTGTCGGTCGATCAATGGGATCGCGATCACTGGCGCTGCTACGCCGAGCTCCACGCCGCGCCGCAGTGGCTCTGGCCGGCGCTGGTCGAGAAGATGACGACCGAGGCGTGGACCGTCGCAACCACGCGCGAAAAGGTCGGCAGGTGCAAGGAGTGGCAGGAGCCGCCGGCCTGGTCGGACAAGCCCGAGATTGCCGTGCGCCTGGTCGCCGGCGAGGCGCGCTATGCAGACATCTCGCGCATGGGCGACGCCACCGCGTACATGCAGCTTGTGCTCTGCAACACCCAGTCCGAGCTGCACCCGCTGGAGGAGGGCAAGCACGCTGCCGAGAGCGGCATGGACCTGAAGGCGTATGCGGCGGCGAGCGGGAAGGAGTACGTTGCGCTGCACGACAAGGTGAAGGCGTGGCGCGTCTACAGCCCGGTTATGCATGTGCATAAAGCCCCTGCCGAGTTTCGGCACCTGACCGCGATCCACGCCGCGCCTTCGTGGCTGTGGGGCGCGCTGGTCGAGAAAATGACGAGCGAGGCGCGCCTGGTGGCCGCCCTGGGCTGGAACAACGTTCCGCCGGCGGAACTTTCAAAAGGTCTCGCCGGCGAGACGTTGTTGCTCACGACGACCCCCAGCAACATGCCAGGTAGCAGCCTGGTGCCCTATGGGGCCTGATTCGGCTGATTCGGTGGAGATGGTGTTGTCGGTCGGCGTCTTGGCCATTGGCCAAGACGGCGCCGCGTTCTATCCCTCGGGCCAAAGTGCTGCTACGGAAACTGCTACGAAAGCCAGATAGGCCGCGCCAGCGCTTGCGATCCGTCCCCGTGAACTACGGCGGGACGACGGTGGATTTTCTCATGCCGGCGTCGGCCGGCGTTTCCTGCAGGCGCCAGACCCAGATCACGTCGAGCGAGTTGTCCTCGCCGCTCTGGGCCCGCACCGTGAGGCGCTGCGCGACGCGGTAGGTGAGCTGCCAGGTGCCGATGGTGGCGTTGACGCCGCGTTCGTAGGCCACGAACCAGTTGCGCGACAGCTGCTTGCCCAGCGTGATCACGGTGTCGCCGCCCGCCTCGCCCTGGCGCAGCGAGAGCTCGTCGATGCCCAGGTTGCGCAGCAGCGCGTCGGTGGGTCCTTCACCTTCGCCGGCCAGCAGCGCCACGGCGGCGCGCTGCAGCAGCGCGGTGTCGGCGCGGTCCAGGCCGTCGGGTTCGCGCCCGAGCAGCAGCCAGGAGAGCTTCTCGTTGTCGCTCATCTCGGGCTCGGAATGCAGGCGCACGCGCGGCGTCAGCACGTTGCCGGTGATGGCCACGCCCACGCGCAGGTCGATGTTCGGCCGCAATGCCAGCACGTCCAGCCGCGGGTTGTCGGGCGGGCCGGAGAAGGCCACGATGCCGCGGTCGATGACCAGCCTCTGGCCATAGGCGGCATAGGTGCCGCCTTCGGTGCTGATGGTGCCGTGGATGGCCAGTCGACCGGCAGGCGCCGTCAGGCGCAGCTGGCCGCGCAGCAGCGTGTCCAGTCCGCGGCCGCGAAGCCGCAGCTGGGGGCCCATGTCGATGTCCAGGCCGAGCACGAAATTGCGCGCCGGCCGCTGCGCCGCGGCCTCGGCGGCGCGCGGCTCGGGGTCGCCCTCGCGGCGCACCGTCACGTCGCTGTCCAGCGTCGGGGCGTCGGCGCGGCTGATGTCGAACAGGCCTTCATCGACGGTGAATCGCCCCTCCAGCCGGGCCTGATCCGCCTGCAGTTGCAGTTCGGCCTGGCCGCTGGCGATCACCAGCCGGTCGACGCGCCCCAGCACGCGGAAGCGTTCGGCCACCAGCTTCACGCGCGCCTGCGGTGCGCGGCCCAGCGTGGCGCCGCCGGTGACCGTGATGCGGCCGTCGCCCCCGTTCAGCGTGAAGCGGTCGATCTGCGCCGTGTCGCCCTCCAGCCGCACGGCCACTTCGCCGTCGGCCACGTTCACGCCCTGCAGCAGGTTGCGCACACCCAGCCCTTTGCCGCTGAGCGCGCCCGTGAAGCGCGGGTCGCCGAAGGTGCCGCCCAGCGTGGCGGTGCTGCGCAATTCGCCGGCCAGCCGCCAGCCGGGGGGCACCCACGCGCGCCAGATGCCGAGGTCGGCCACGAAGGCATAGGTGCTGCCGCTGATCGCGGCGTCGGCATGGGGCCAGCGCCGTTCCGGCCCGGTGCGCACCTGCAGCTGGCCGCCGATCTCGCCCAGGCTGCGGCCCTTGAAGCTGGGCGTGAAGGTCCACAGGCCGTCGTGCGCGCTCAGGGCGAGCCGCAATTCGCCGAGCCCCATCAACTGCATGCCTCCGGCGTCGGCCAGGTGCAGGTCGCCTTCGGTGCGCTCGAAGACGAGGTCGGCGTCGAAGCGCTCGGCGGCGCGGATGTCCACCCGGCCGCCCACCTTCAGGTCGCCCTGCCAGCCGGCGCCGGGCTGCATGCGCGCCAGCAGCGGCGCCACCGCGAAGGGCTCGATGTCGGCGCGCAATTCGATCTGCGGCAGGCTGCTGCGCAGGTCCACGCGCACTTCGTCCCAGCGCAGGGCCAGGGCATCACCCAGGCGCAGGCGGCCCGGATCGGCGCGCAGCGCCTGCAGGCTGCCCCCGGCCCCCAGCGTGACTTCGACCCGCAGGTCGCGTGTCTCGACCCAGGGCGCTGCCGCGTTGGCCGGCGCGGTGCCGTCCAGGCCGGCGCCCGGGCGGCCGTCCCAGGTGCCGGCCTGCAGCCGTTCGACGCGGGCGCTCCACAGGCCGCCGCCGGCAGGCCTGGCCAGCCAGGACCCGCGGGCCAGCAGTTGCGCCTGCGTGCCCGGCTGCGCCGGCAGACCGAGTGCGCGCTCGGCCAGCAGCGGCGGCGCCAGCGGCAGCGCGCCGAGGAATTCGATGCGGTGGTCGGCCAGCGTGCCGTTCACGCTGGCGCGCACCTGGCCGGCGGGCGCGCCGCCCCACTGCAGGTCGGCCAGGTCGACGCGCAGCGAAAGTGGGTGCGTGCCGCTGCTGTCCATGTGCCATTGCGCCTGGCCGTCGGCCAGTGCCAGCGGGCCGGCGAGCAACTGCTGCACGTGGGCCTTGCCCTCCAGGCGCATGTCGGGCCAGCGGCCGTCGGCGGCCACCGTGGCGGCCGCGCTGCCGCGCTGCGGCAGCCAGCCCACCAGCGCCGGCGACAGCCGCGCCAGCGGCGCCAGCGAGGCCAGGCTGTCGGCCGCGAGTTCGGCGCGCCAGTGGTCGGTGTGGCCGCTGCCGCCGGGGTCGCCGCGGCCTTCGACGCTGAACCGGTTGCCGCCCAGCACCAGCTCGGCGTGCATCGACGCACTGCCGGGACCGGCCGCGGGCTGGGCCTTCAGGTCCAGGCTCGCGGCCAGCGGCACGCCCGCGAGCTCCGAGTCCTGGATGTGCAGGCTGCCGTTGCCGGCCAGCCGCTGCGCCAGCGCCGGCCAGGGCAGGCCGGCGGCGTTGGCGGGCAGGCGCACCGCCATGTCCCATCGTGCCGACAGGCGATGCGGACCCTTGCGCCAGGCCGATCCGGCTTCGCCCGGCCACCAGGGCACGGGGTTGAAGTCGGCCAGACTGCCGGCGGTCTGCAACTGCCAGGCCTGGCGCCCGGCGCGCTGCAGCGTGGCCCGCATCTCGGCGCTGGCGGCGCCGGCCTGGGCGCGCACGCGCCGCAACTCCACCCGCTGTTCGCTGGCGCTGCCTTCCATGGCCAGGCGCACCGCCTTCGGCGCGCCTTCCACGGCGCCGGTGAGGTCGAGCGTCCAGTCCACCTGCAGGTCGGGCGGCGCGGCGCCGGCGGCCGCGCCGGGGTCGGGCGAGGGCAGGCCGTGGACCCGCGCCGAGACCGGGCCGGTGAGCGTCATTGGCGCGGCACGGCTGTCCAGCCGTTGCGGCGTGACGGCGGCCAGCCGGGTGTCCAGCGTGAGCTCCGCGCCCTGCCACAGCGCGCTGCCGCTCCAGCGGCCGGCGCCGCGGGCGGCGTCGGCCAGCTCGACTTCGAAGCGCGTGACCTGCAGCCGGTCGGGCTGCTCCAGCGAGCCCAGGGCCTGCAGCGCGAGACTGCGCACGGGCAGCCGGCCCTCGTTCCAGCGGCCGGGCAGGGCGTTGCGCAGTTCCACCGTGGCGCGCAAGGGTTCGTTGCGGGCCGTGCTGACGAGGTCGGCGCTGCCGCTCAGGCGCGTGCGCGGTGCCTGTGCCGACAGCGCCGCCAGGTCCAGCGCCGTGGTCTGCAGGCTCAGTCCGGCCAGCGGCCAGGCCTGCAGCAACTGCAGCCTGGCGCGCAGGTCCAGCGCCGGCGCCTCATGCGGGCCGCGGGGCACGCCGCGCAGCGTGGCGTCGAGCTCGATCAGCGCGGCGCTGCCGCTGGCACGCAGTACCGCCGCCCAGGCCGGGGCGTCGCCGCCATCGGCAGGTGCCACGGTGCCGTCCAGCGCCAGCGACAGCGGCGCCTGGTTGCCGATGCGCGCGCTGGCGCTGAAGCGCACGCCCTGCCAGTCGGCGCCGGCCCGCGCCACACGGTGCTCGGCGCCGGGCCGGGCGTCGAACACCAGTTCCTGCAGCGCCAGGTGGCGCAACGGCGCCAGCTCGTCGACGATCAGCTCATCGACCTGTGCCGCCGCCACCGCCACCTGCACCGGCCCGGCAATGCTCGCCGGCACCGTCATGGTCCCTTCGCCCGGCGGGCCGGTGACCACGGTGACGCGGCGCACCGCCAACCGCGCCATGTCCACGCCCAGCCAGGCCCGCGGATGGGGTCGCCAGTGCCAGACCAGACCGTCGGCGCGCAGGTCCTCCAGCGTCAGCGAGGCCTCGCCATCGGCCCAGCCGACTTGCAGGCGGTCGGCATGCCAGTGGTCGCCGAGCAGGGCACCGCGGAAGCCGCTGACCTGCACGGCGGGCAGGCTGTCCAGCAGCCAGCGGCTGCCGGCCTCGTGAAACAGCAGCCAGCGCAGGCCGCCGGCCAGGCCCAGCAGCAGCGCCAGCAGGAGACCCAGCCACAGCCCCAGCCCGAGCCAGGGGCTCTGCGGTGGCGGCGGCAGCGGCGCCGCCGAAGGCTCGGCCGTCGGTGGCAGCGGTGGCGGGGTGGAGGCGTCGGCAGCCATGGCAGCGAGTGTTGCGCGGTGCTCGGGTGCAGCGTGTCAGAAGGCGATGCCGACGCTGAAGTGCAGCCGCCAGTCCTGCAGTTCCTGGCCCCAGGCCAGGTCCAGCCGCAGCGGACCCACCGGGCTGCGCCAGCGCAGCCCCGCGCCGGCACCCAGGAAGGGCTCGAGTTCGTCGAAGCCGTTGGCGGCATTGCCGGCATCCACGAACAGCGCGCCCCACAGCGAGGGCATCGAGTTCAGGATCGGCCGCGCCACCTCGATGCTGGCCGTCAGCACCGACGTGCCGCCGCCGACGCCGCCGCCGACCACGGGGCCCAGGCTGCGGTAGTCGTAGCCGCGCACCGAGTCGTCGCCGCCGGCGCGCCACTTCTGCGATTCAGGCACCACCATGCCTTCGCGCAGGAAGATCTCGCCGGCCTCCAGCCGCGCCTGGCCATACCAGGAGCCACCCAGCGGCTGGTACACGGTGAGGCGGCCGTAGGCCCGCCCGAAGATGCCCGGGCTGGCGTCGGTGCCGTCCGACCGGCCCACGCCGCCCTGCAGGCTGAGCGTAAAGCCCCGCGTGGGCAGGATCACGTTGTCCAGCCGCCGCAGCACGGCATGGCTGTTCAGCGAGATGGCCAGCGCCTCGGTCCGCACGTCTTCGACGGTGGTGCGCACCGAACGTTCGATCTCGACGAAATTGAGGCGTTCCAGGCGTTGCCGGTCGTTGGTGCGACCGGCGCGCACGCGCACCGACAGCACGGTGTCGGAGTCCGACTCCTGGTTCTCGATGGCCGCGCCGATCAGGTTGCGGTGCAACCCGGCTTCGGTATGGCTGCTCAGTTCGCCGTCCCAGGCCTGGCGCAGCTCGGCCCACTCGATCTTGTTCTGCGCCGACGCGGCCCAGCCGAAGACGCGCCGGTAGGCATGTTCCACCGAGACGCGCGGCCCATTGTTGGAACTGATGCCGACACCGAAGGTGTAGACCTGCAGCGGCGCCTCGCGCAGACGCGCCACGATGCGCGCGTCGGCGGCGCGCGACGGGTCGGGGTCGAGCACGACGTTGACGCCCTCGAACAGTCCCGACTTGATGAGGCGTTCCTGGAAGTCGAGCAGCAGCGTCTCGGTGACCGGCACGCCGCGCGGCATATCGGCCAGGTGGGCCACGGTCTGGGCATCGTGCGCCACCAGCCCTTCGATCTGCAGTTCGCCGAAGCGGAACAGCGGACCGCTCTCGGCTACCAGGAACAGGCGCACGTCGTTGTTCGCGACGTCGATCTCGGCGCCGCTGCCGGCCCAGGTGGCGTTGGCATAACCTGCGGCGCGCAACTCACCCAGCGCCGCCGACTTGGCGCTGTTCCAGTCCGGGTTGCGGAAGGCCTGGCCCGCCGGCAGCTGCCACTTCCGGCGCAAGGCTTCCAGCGTGGCCAGGGCGTGGGCTTCGCCCGCCGCGGCTTCGCGTTCCAGGTCGCCCTGGGCTTCGATGGTGACGCGCGAGACGCGGGCGCGCGGCCCCGGGTCCACCTCCAGGCGCACGATATCGGGCTGGCCCGCGGCGCGGCCCGGGGCGCGGCCGAGCGTGACCTGCGGCTTGAAGAAGCCCTCGGTCTGCAGCAGTTCGGCCACCTGCGCCGGCGTGGCGTCGATGAGACGCGACCACTCGGTGTCGTCGATGTCCACGCGCGTCATGGCGCCCAGCCGCACCAGGTCGAGGTGGCGTTCGAGCAGCGCCTGCAGCGGCGGCGGCGCGACGATCTCCACGCTGACACCGAGGGTGGACGTCTGCTGCTCGTCCGCTGCACTGCGCACGACGCCGGTGCGCGCCGGGGCCGCGGATTCGGCGGCCGGTGCGCCCGACCCCGGCGTCAGTAGCGTGCAGCCCGAGCACAGCAGCAGCGCCAGCAGCGCCGCCGGCCCGGCCGCGCGCTGCAGGTTCATTTGCCGAGCAGCCGCATCGCGCCTTCGAGCCCGGCCAGGGTGAGCGGGAACATGCGCTGGTTCATCAGCTGCTGCACGATGGCGATGCTCTGCCGGTACTGCCACACGCCCTGCGGCTCGGGGTTGATCCAGGCGAATTTGGGGAAGGCCTGCGTCAGCCGCTGCAGCCACTCGACGCCCGCTTCCTCGTTGTTGTATTCGACGCTGCCGCCGGGCTGCAGGATCTCGTACGGGCTCATGGTGGCGTCGCCGACGAAGACCAGCTTGTAGTCCTTGTTGTACTTGTGGATGACGTCCCAGGTGGCGAATTTCTCGCTGTAGCGGCGCCGGTTGTTCTTCCACATGAAGTCGTAGACGCAGTTGTGGAAGTAATAGAACTCGAGGTGCTTGAACTCGGTCTTCGCGGCGCTGAAGAGCTCTTCCACACGGTGGATGTGCTCGTCCATGGTGCCGCCGACGTCCATCAGCAGCAGCACCTTGACCTTGTTGTGGCGCTCGGGCACGAGCTTGATGTCCAGCAGCCCGGCATTCGCCGCCGTGCTGTGGATGGTGTCGTCGAGGTCCAGTTCCTCGGCCGCGCCCTCGCGGGCAAAGCGGCGCAGCCGGCGCAGCGCCACCTTGATATTGCGCGTGCCCAGTTCCTTGGTGTCGTCGTAGTCCTTGTAGGCGCGCTGGTCCCACACCTTCACCGCGCTCTTGTTGCGCCCGCCGGCCTGGCCCATGCGGATGCCCTGCGGGTTAACGCCGTAGGCGCCGAAGGGGCTGGTGCCGCCGGTGCCGATCATCTTGCTGCCGCCCTGGTGGCGTTCCTTCTGCTCCTCGAAACGCTTCTTCAGCGTGTCCATCAGCTCGTCCCAGCCCATCTTCTCGATGGCGGCCTTTTCCTCGGGACTGAGTTCGAGCTCCAGCGTCTTGCGCAGCCAGTCCAGCGGCACGTCCTGCGTGAAGTCGGTGAGCATCTCCACGCCCTTGAAATAGGCGGCGAAGGCGCGGTCGAACTTGTCGAACTGGGCTTCGTCCTTGACCAGCGCGGTGCGGGCCAGGTAGTAGAACTTGTCCACCGAGGGGCCGCCGTCGTCGTCGATCACGCCGGCCTGCAGCGCCTGCAGCAGCGACAGGTACTCGGTCACCGAGACCTTCAGCTTGGCGGCGCGCAGGGTGTAGAAGAAGTCGATCAGCATGGGTGGGCTCCCGGGCACGGCCTCAGGCGGCTCAGCCGCCGCGGCGCCCCTTGCGCGGCGGCGGCGCATCGTGCTGCTTGAGCCAGCCGAAGAACTCGGTGTACCAGAGCTGGCTGTTGCGCGGCTTCAGCACCCAGTGATTCTCGTCCGGGAACCACAGCAGCCGCGCATCGACCTGCAACGCCTTGAGCGTGTTGTAGTAGGCCAGGCCCTGGGCGTCGGGCACGCGGTAGTCCAGCGCGCCGTGGATCACCAGCGTGGGCGTGCGCATGGCGCCGGCCCAGGCGTGCGGACTTTGCGCCTGCACGCGGGCCGGATCGTCCCAGTACCAGGCACCCAGCTCCTTGGCGTGCCAGCTCCAGGCGTCGTCGGCGAACATCGCCGTCCAGTCGAAGCAGCCGGCATGGCACACATAGGCGCGGTAGCGCCCGGGCGCCACATGGCCGTTCATCCAGGCCACCATGTAGCCGCCGTAGCTGCCGCCGGTGGCGAAGATCCGCCGGCGGTCGATCCAGGGCTTCTTCAGCAGCAGATCGGTGGCGGCCTCCACGTCCTGCAGTTCCAGCGTGCCCCAGCGATGCGTGATGCTGTCCAGGAAGGCATAACCGAAGCCGCTGGAGCCGTGGTAGTTGACGCTGGCCACGACATAACCCTGGGCCGCGAAGAGCTGCGTATTCCAGCGGTAGTGCCAGTTGTCGCCCGGGCCGGTGTGCGGGCCGCCATGGATGTTGTGCAGCAGCGGATATTTCTTCTTCGGATCGAACCCGGGCGGGTAGACGAGCCACATCTGCACGTCGTCGGGGGCCGCGCCCAGCGCACTGGCGCCCTTGAACCAGACCTCCTCGACGCGGCCGAAGTCCAGCGTGGCCAGCAGCGCATCGTTGAAGCTCTCGATGCGGCGCGGCGCCTCGCCGGGCACATGCACCTGCAGCCGCGGCGGGTGCCTGGCGGTGTCGGACAGCGTCACCAGCGTGCCGGCGGCCTTGTCGAAGCCGCTCACCCAGCCGCCGGCGGCCACCACCTCGGCGCGGTGGTCGGGCAGGTCGAAGCGCCACAGGTGCGTGCGGCCCTTCTGCTCGGCGGTGAAGAGCAGCGCCTCGCCGTCGTCTTCCCAATGCAGCGGGGCGTGCACCTCGTGGTCCCATTCGGCGCTGACCACGCGGTGGCTGCCGTCGTCGCGGTGCCAGATCGCCAGCTGCGCCGGCATCGTGTGCTTGCGGCCCTGGTGGCTGGCCGTGAAGGCGATGCGTCGGCCGTCGGGGCTGTAGCGCGGGCTGCCGAAGTCCCATTCGACGTCGCGCACGATGACCGTGGTCTGGCCGCTCTTCAGTTCCATCTCGGCCAGCGCAAAGCGGCCGTCGGCGCGCTTCTCGGCTGCGGGGTCGAAGGCAAACACGATGCGCTTGCCGTCGGGCGAAAGATCGAACTGGTTGGCATCGGGGTCCGAGCGGCTCAGTTCATAGGGCGTGCCCTCGAACAGGTCGCGCACCTTGCCCGGCTGGCCGTCGGCGCGCAATTCCAGCAGGTGCAGATGCGCGACGCGACCCTGCGGCAGGTTGTGGTCCCAGAAGCGGTATTGCGCCTCGCTGGTGGCGTAGCCGGTTTCCTTGCGCTCCTTGAACGCCTTGTGCGCCTTGGCCTGCGCGGCGCTGCCCTTCAGTTCGGGCCGCACCCACGAGATGAACAGCAGCCGCCGGCCATCGGGGCACCAGCGGAAGGCCTCCACGCCGGTGGCCACCTCGGCGGCGCGGCGGGCCTCGCCGCCGTCGGGGGCGATGACGTAGAGCTGCGTCTCGTCGTCCTTCTTGCCCTGCTGTTCGCGTTTGGCGGTGAAGGCGATGAGGTCGCCGCGCGGGCTCCAGCGTGGCGCGCCGTCCTTGTCGCCGCAGTGAGTGAGCGGCCGCGGCGCGCCGCCCAGCGTGGACAGCAGCCACAGCGACGAGGCCGACTTGTTGTCGTCCATCGAAAAGCGGGTCAGCGCCGCCACCGCCTGTGCGCCGTCCGGCGCCAGGCTGGGCGCGCCCAGGCGTTCGATGCGCCACAGGTCTTCGACGGTGAACGTTTTCTTCTTCTTCGCCATGGGGTCTCCGAGGGTCCTTGCGCGGCGAGGTCAGCGCGGACGCGCCAGCTGCCAGTCGAGGTGGGATCGCACGGCCGGCCATTCGGCGGCGGTGATGCTGTAGACGGCGGTATCGCGCAGCGAGCCGTCGGCCGTGCGCAGGTGGGCGCGCAGCACGCCGTCGAGCTGCGCGCCCAGGCGTTCGATGGCGCGCCGGCTCTGCGTGTTCAGCCGGTGGGTGCGGAATTCCACCGCGATGCAGTCCAGCGCCTCGAAGGCGTGGCCGAGCAGCAGCCGCTTGCACTGCGTGTTGAGCGGCGTGCGCTGCGCCGAGGCGCGCGTCCAGGTGCTGCCGATCTCGAGCCGGCGGTTCGCGGCGTCGATGTGCATGTAGGTCGTCATGCCGGCGATCCGGCCCGTGGCGTCGAAGACGGTGAAGGGCAGCATGCTGCCGACCGCCTGCAGCGCCAGCCGGCGCCGGATCTCGGCCGCCATGCCCTCGGGCGACGGCACGCTGGTGTACCACAGGCGCCAGAGTTCGCCGTCGCGCGCGGCCTCGCACAGGCCGGTTTCGTGTTCGATCGCCAGCGGCCGCAACACGGCATGGCTGCCGCGCAGTTCAACCGGCGCCGGCCAGCCCATGACCGTCAACGGTTGTGGCGTTGCATGAAGACGAGCTTCTCGAACAACGTCACGTCCTGCTCGTTCTTCAGCAGCGCGCCCACCAGCGGCGGCACCGCGACCTTGTCGTCCTGGCTCTGCAGCGCCGCGAGCGGAATGTCCTCCGCCACCAGCAGCTTGAGCCAGTCGAGCAGTTCGCTGGTGCTCGGCTTCTTCTTCAGCCCGGGCAGGTTGCGCACGTCGTAGAAGGTCTTCAGCGCCGCGCCCAGCAGCTCCTTCTTCAGGCCCGGAAAGTGCACGTCGACGATGCTGCGCATGGTGTCGGCGTCTGGGAACTTGATGTAGTGGAAGAAGCAGCGGCGCAGGAAGGCGTCGGGCAGGTCCTTCTCGTTGTTGCTGGTGATGAAGACGATCGGCCGGTGCCGCGCCTTGACCAGTTCGCGCGTCTCGTAGACGTAGAACTCCATGCGGTCGAGTTCGCGCAGCAGGTCGTTCGGGAATTCGATGTCGGCCTTGTCGATCTCGTCGATGAGCAGCGCCGTCGGCTCGTCGGAGGTGAAGGCCTGCCACAGCACGCCGCGCACGATGTAGTTGCGGATGTCGCGCACGCGTTCGCTGTCGGCGCCGGCGAGCTGGCTGTCGCGCAGCCGGCTCACGGCGTCGTATTCGTACAGGCCCTGCTGCGCCTTGGTGGTGCTCTTGATGTGCCATTGCAGCAGCGGCAGCCCCAGGGCGCGCGCCACTTCCTCGGCCAGCATGGTCTTGCCGGTGCCAGGTTCCCCCTTCACGAGCAGCGGGCGCTGCAGCGTCACTGCGGCGTTGACCGCCAGCATCAGGTCTTGCGTGGCGACGTACTGGTCGGAGCCTTGGAATTTCATTTTGTGGGGTGGGCAGGCGTGCCTGGATGGCTTCGAATCAGTATAAGGGTCTGCCTATAATCGGCGCCGCAGTGCAGTGCCATGACCCGCCGGTTGCGGGGAACGCGCCAGACGACCCAACTCCCTTCGACGATGAGCAAAATCCTTCCCCTTCTGCTGGCCGCGGCCGGTGCACTTCTTGGCGCCGGCAGCGCCCAGGCCCAGGACGCGGCCGCAGGCGAGAAGAAGGCCGCCATGTGCATCGGCTGCCACGGCATCAAGGGGTACCAGTCCAGCTTCCCGCAGGTGCACAAGGTGCCGATGATCTCGGGCCAGGGTTCGAAATACATCGTCGCTGCGCTCAACGCGTACAAGAAGGGCGAGCGCCGCCATCCGTCGATGCGCGGCATTGCCGGTTCGCTCACCGAGCAGGACATGGCCGACCTCGGCGCCTACTACGAGCAGCATGGCGCCTCGATGATCAAGGCCGTGGCCGAGACGCCGGCCGTGGCGCCTTCGCCGGCGGTGGCCGAGCTGCTGACCAAGGGTGCCTGCGCCTCCTGCCACGGGGCCAATTTCAGCAAGCCGATCGACGGCAGCTACCCGAAGCTGGCCGGCCAGCATGCCGACTACCTGTTCGTGGCGCTGAAGTCGTATGCCATCGGCGCCCAGCCGCAGATCGGGCGCAGCAACGCCATCATGGGTGCACAGGTGCAGCAGTTCAGCCGCGCCGAGCTCAAGGCCATGGCCGACTACCTGGGTTCGCTGCCTGGCGAATTGCGCACGGTGCCGCAGTCCAAGTTCCGCTGAAGCCGCACCACGCCGCCCCGAGCCATCCCCGAGCCGCCCTGACCAGGCGGCTTTTTCACGCCCGCTGCGGCAGCCGCAGCGCGCCGGCGGCCAGCGCGGTGCCGAGCAGGATCACCGCACAGCCGGCCAGCATCTCCACCGTGGGCACTTCGCCCAGGACGACGAAACCCCACAGCGCGGCGAAGGCCGGGATCAGGAAGGTGACCGAGATCGCACGCGCCGGGCCGACGCGTGCGATGAGCCGGAAATAGAGGATGTAGGCCAGCCCGGTGCACAGCAGCGCCAGAAGGGCTGCCGCGGCCCAGGCGCGAGCGCCCGGCGGTGTGGCCGGCCAGGCCGCGACCGCCGGTGCAGCCAGCAGCATGGCCGCGGCGAGCTGGCTGCCCGCGGCCACCGCCAGCGGCGGCACGCCGGCGGCCGCCTTGCGCGTGTAGTTGGCGCCGAAGCCGTAGAGCGCGGTGGCCGCCACGCAGGCCGCGATGCCCCAGGCCGGGCTCACGCCCGAGGCGTCGGGCCGCAGGTCGGCCTTACCGACCGACAGCCAGGCGACGCCGGCGAAGCCGATCGCCAGCCCGAGCGCGCGCGCGGCGGTCGGCCGGTCGTGCAGCCAGATCCAGGCGATCAGCGCGCCCCAGAGCGGCGAGGTGGCGTTGAAGATCGACATCAGCCCGGTGCTCAGCACCAGCGCCGCCAGCGCATAAAGCGCGAAGGGCAGGGCCGAATTGACGAGGCCGACCACGAGCAGGGCCCGCCAGTGCCGTGGCAATGCGGCGCCCTGGCCCCGCCACCACAGCAAGGGCAGCAGCAGCATGCTGGCGCCAGCCACGCGAACGAAGGCCAGCGCCAGCGGGCCGAATTCGGCCGCGCTCACGCGCATGAAGAGAAAGGACGCGCCCCACAGCGCGGCCAACAGCAGCAGGTCGGCGAGGTCGCGGCCCCTCATCGCACGGCGGCCAGCCCGGCGAAAGGCGGTGCGGCCTCGTGGGCCAGCAAGGCGCGCTTGCGCGGCAGCCCGCCGGCATAGCCGGTGAGCGAGCCGTCGCGCCCCACCACGCGATGGCAGGGCACGATGATCGAGATCGGGTTGCGTCCGACCGCCGCCCCCACCGCGCGCGCGGCAGCGGGAAGGCCGAGCTGGCGCGCGATGTCGCCATAGGTGCCGAGCCGGCCCATGGGGATCTGCAGCAAGGCACGCCACACCCGTTGCTGGAAGTCGGTGCCTGCCGGATCCAGCGGCACGCT
>Ga0138256_10002294_pt1 | contig 20555 bp, 15 predicted proteins | sample KNB2016incub_MG_FD_105486 | JGI IMG/M metagenome (GOLD analysis project Ga0138256, IMG submission 105486) | Active sludge microbial communities from wastewater in Klosterneuburg, Austria - KNB2014incub_MG | ecosystem: Engineered > WWTP > Activated sludge > Unclassified | place: Austria... | reverse complement strand
GAACATCACACCCATCGCGTACAGGTCCGAGCGGGCGTCGGTGGACTTGCCCATGCAGCGCTCGGGACTCATGTAATGCGGCGTGCCGACCACGGCGCCGACCTGGGTGAAGCTGGATTCGGTGTCGCCTTCCTTGGCAATGCCGAAATCGACGAGCACGGCCTTGCCGCTCTCGTGGAACATCACGTTTTCCGGCTTGATGTCGCGATGCAGCACCTGTTTCTTGTGCGCATGCCCGAGCGCGCCGCCGATCTGGATCATCACCTCGACCGCGTCTTCCGCGCGCAAGCCCTTCTTGATGCGCTCGGTCAGATCGCCGCCCGGCAGGATCTCCATCGCCAGGTAGTAGTGCTTGTCGACCACGCCGCAGGCGAACACGGTCACGATGTTGTCGTGGTTCAGTCCGGCGATGGTGTCGCCTTCGATCTTCAGCGACGACAGGAAGGCCTCGTCCGGCGCCGAGCCCGGCGACACGATCTTGATCGCCACCTCGCGCTTGGGCTGCAACTGCCGCGCCAGATACACGCGCGACATGCCACCGCGACCGATCTCCTTGAACAGCTCGAAATTCGGAATCTGGATCGGAGCTTCCATCGATTCGGCAGGTACTTGGGTGGCGATCCGCGATCATAACCGCGCGGGAGCCTTGCGTTCGACTGCTGATGAAGCGAGAGCCACATTGCACCATCGATGCCTGAAGGGTAGGTTCCCGGCGGCCGGGGAGTCAGGGACAGCAACGCAGATGCAAGGGATGACGCGCGATATCCGTCCGGACCAGGATCCAGCGCGGCAGCACCTGGTGCGAGGAGTAGTCCCATGAGCGATCAGCAGCAACGCCGCGACAGCTGGAGCCGCTATTGGGCCGGCGGCGCGCTGCATTCGTGCGCGACCAGCTTCGACGGCAACTACGACGATGCGATCGGCGAGTTCTGGCGCGCGGTCTGCGCGCCGTTGCGCGGCGGCGAGCGCGTGCTCGACGTCGCCACGGGCAACGGCGCACTGCCGCGCATGCTGGTCGACCTGCTGGGTGCGGATGGTCGCTTACCGGGTGTGGATGCGGTCGACATCGCCGACATCGCCCCGCCCTGGCTGGGCCAATTGGCGCCGGAACTGGCGCAGCGCGTGCGTTTCCATCCGCGCGTCGCGGTTGAATCGCTGCCATTTGCCGATGCCTGCTTCGATCTGGTCATCAGCCAATATGGCCTCGAATACAGCGAACTTGATCGCAGTGTTGCCGAGTTGCTGCGGGTGATGCGGCCGGGGGCGAACGTGGCGCTGGTGCTGCACCATGTCGATTCGCTGCCGGTTCGTCTGGGCCGCGCCGAAGTCCTGGAGATCGACTGGCTGCAGCAGACCGGTGGCCTGCTGCAACGGGCCAAACGCCTGATTCCGTACATGGCGCGACTCGCCACGCCAGCGGGCGCAGCCTCGGTGCAGCGCGACCCGGAAGCGGCCAAGGCGCGCAGCCAGTACAACGAGGCGATGCGCGAACTGCAGCAGCGCGCGGGCACTACCGACGCCTCCGACATCCTGTTCGAGACCCAGGCCGCCGTGGGCGAACTGATGCAAAGCGTGGCGGCTGTCGGCGCGGCCGCAGCGCAGGCGCGGCTGGATGGCATTCGCGAAGGATTGCAGCTGGCGCGGCTGCGCCAGGCCGAACTGGCGGCGCATGCGCTTGACGCCGACGCTGTCGCACGGCTCGGCCGTCGTTTTGCCGAGCGCGATGGCCTGGCTTGCGTCGTCGGCGAGTTGCGCGTGCGCGATCAACTGTTCGGATGGTCGCTGCGCACCACTTGAGCCGCTCGCGGTGGCAGACTTGACGGTCACGCTGACTTGCGGAGATCAAGATGCTGCTGCGCCCCCTGGCTCTGGCCATGCTCCTCGTGCCGCTGGGCGCGCAGGCGCGCCCTTTCGATGTCGACGACCTGGTGCGCATGGAGCGCGTCTCTGATCCGCAATTGCGCGCCGACGGCAAGCTTCTCGTCTACAACCTGCGGCAGACCAATTGGGACGCCAACAAGGGTGAGATGAGCCTGTGGCAGCTGCCGCTGCAGGGCGATCAGGCGCAACCGCGTCGCCTGACGGCGCCGGGCTCCAATGCCACGCATCCGCGCTTTGCGCCGACCGGCGAGCGCCTGTACTTCCTGTCCAACCGGGGCGGTTCACAGCAGATCTGGGTGCTCGACGGCGCCGGCGATGCGCGCCCGGTCAGTGAGCTGCCGCTGGACGTCGGTGGCTTCCTGCTGTCGCCCGACGGCCGCAAGATGGCCGTGGCGATCGAGGTCTATCCGGATTGCGGCGCCGACTTTGCCTGCACCAGGAAACGCGCCGACGACGATGCCGCCGAGAAGCATTCCGGCACGCTGCACGACAAGCTGTTCGTCCGCCACTGGGACACCTGGCAGGTCGGCACGCGCGCGCAACTGTTTGTCTTCGATCTGGACGCCAATGGCCATATCAGCGGCGAGCCCTTCTGGGCCACAGCCGGCATCGATGGTGACGCGCCAACCAAGCCCTTCGGCGACCTCAGTGAAGCGGCGTTCTCGCCGGACAGCCGGCAACTGGTGTTCAGCGCGCGCATCGCCGGCAAGACCGAGGCGTGGTCGACCAACACCGATCTGTTCCAGGTCACGCTGGGCAGCGACGCCGTCGCCACCAACCTGACCGCCGATTTCCCCGGTTATGACCTCGGGCCGGTGTATGCCGCCGACGGCAAACACTTGTACTGGCGTTCGATGGCCCGGGCCGGCTTCGAGGCGGATCGCAACCGCATCATGGAACGGGATCTGGCCAAGGGCAGTACGCGTGAAGTCGCGCCGGGCTGGGACCGCTCGCCGGACACGCTGGCGCTGTCGGCAGACGGCGGCAAGCTCTATACCTTTGCCGACGACATCGGACAACGGCCGATGTTTGCGATCGAGGTCAAGTCGGGGAAGGCGACTCGCCTGACCAATGACGGCTCGGTCAGCGGCTTCGCGCTCGGCAGCAAGACCGCCTACGCGGCCATCGACGATCTCGATTCGCCGGCTGACATTCACGCGGTTCCGCTCGCCGGAGGCGCCAGCAAGGCGCTGACCGCGGTCAACGCCGAGCGACTGAAGGACGTGGAATTCGGCGCCTACGAGCAGTTCAGCTTCAAGGGCTGGAACGACGAAACGGTCTACGGCTGGGTGGTCAAGCCGGTGGGTTTCAAGGAGGGCCAGCGCTATCCGGTGGCCTTCATCGTCCATGGCGGTCCGCAGGGCAGCATGGGCAATCTGTTCCACTACCGCTGGAACCCGCAGACGCACGCTGGCAAGGGCTTCGCCGCGGTGTTCATCGACTTCCACGGCTCCACCGGCTACGGACAGGCCTTCACCGATTCGATCAGCGGCGACTGGGGCGGCAAGCCCTTCGAGGATCTGCAAAAGGGTCTGGCCGCGGCGGCGCAGCGCTATGCCTGGCTGGACGTCCGCCGCGCCTGCGCGCTCGGCGGCAGCTACGGCGGCTACATGATGAACTGGATCGCCGGCAACTGGCCGGACGGCTTCCGCTGCATCGTCGATCATTCCGGCATCTTCGACAGCCGCTTCATGAGCTACACCACCGAGGAACTCTGGTTCGACGAGTGGGAAATGCAGGGCACCCAGTACGAAAAACCGGAGAACTTCGAGCGCCACAATCCGATCAACCATCTCGCCAAGTGGAAGGCGCCGATGCTGGTGATCCACGGCATGCTCGATTTCCGCGTGCCCTTCGAACAGGGTCTGGCGACCTTCACCGCGCTGCAGCGGCGCGGCATCGAGAGCCAGTTCCTGTGGTTCCCGGACGAGAACCACTGGATCCTGAAGCCGCACAACTCGGTGAAATGGCATCGCACCGTGGAAGCCTGGTTGCAGCGCTGGACCGCGCCGGCAAGCCCCTGATCGATCATCGCGCAACGCGAGCCGATGAGGGCATTCACTCTCCTGCACGGCGCGCTGCTGGCGCTGTGTCTGGGCGTTGCGGCGGCAGCGGCGCAGCCCGCTGCCGCGCCCGCGGTCAGCGGGCCGACCGCCACGACGCCGCTGGCAGACGTCTGGCAGAAGTTTGTCAGCAGCGCCGATTTCGACGCGGTGTCGCTGAGCTACGCCGCCTTGGCCAATTTCGCCGGACCCGACGGACCGAACTTTGAGCAGTGCCGGGAGCATCTTCCCGGTTTGCTGCGCGCTCGCGCGGTCAATCCCTTCAGTCCGGCGCTGCAGTCGATGGTCGAGTTGTGCTACCGGCGCCTGAACGACGCGGCGCGGCTGCGCGATGAGCACGCCACGGGCCTGCGCCTGCGCGAGTTCCTGCTCGCCGACGATGCGGGCAGCTCTGCGCTGCGCCCGATTCAGGTGGCCGCCGAGGCCGATGCCGCAGTACTGATCGAGTCGCTGGGTGGCGAGCCGCTTTACGCGCGTTACAGCGTCGATTCCAGCAGCGGCAGCCTGCCGTTCGTGGCGGTGTATTTCGATCCGGCCATGGGTCGCGAGCGTCAGCTGGTTTTCGATTTCCTGCGGCTGTGGCAAAGGCTGCAGACGCATGACGCCGCCGACCAGTTTCCCGCCATGCTCAGCGGTCTGAGCGAGCGCTATCTGGAAGAGGCGACGGCGGCTGGCAACGTCACCGCCGAGCTCGCCAAGGTCAGCACCGATCTGGCCCGCCATGAGCTCAGCGCGCTCGAAGCGGCCGCACACCTGGAGGAACTGGCCCTCGGCGGCAGCGCGGCGGCTGCGGTTGAATTGCTGCCGCTGTGCCTGGCATTGGTCGACAACGACGGGTGCGCCGAGAATGCGGTCGATCTGGTGCGGCCGCACGCGCAGAGAGGCCTCGGCGAGGCCATGCTGGTCATGGCGCTGGCCATCGATGAGGGCGTGTCTGGCGCCGGCGGTCGGCGCGAATCGAGAAACTGGCTGAAAAAGGCGGCTGCACGAGTCGGCGAAAGCGAGGCGTGGACCGCATTCGCGCAACTCGCCAGCAACATCCGACCAGAGGCGAAGCTGAACCCGGAGCCGGCCAGCGCCCTGCGCCGAGCCGCGCGCGCTGGGCGCGCGCCGGCACAGATGCTGTTGGCGCAATTGTTGCGCGGTCGACGCATGACCGCCCTGCGCGGTGAGCGCGCCGAGCGCTGGATCGAACGCGCGGCGCAGGCCGGGCTGGCAGCGGCCAAGGCGCAACTGGCGCTGGAGTCACTGCGTCGTCACGATGCCGCAGCCGCGCAGCCCTTGCTGCAGCAGGCGGCGGCCGACAACAACCCGAGCGCGCTTGGATTGCTCGCCCTCAGCCTCGATGCTGGTCCGGCCAGCAGCCGCGAGCAGCGCGAGCAGGCGCTGCGCCTGTACCGGGCGGCCGCCAGTTTCGGCAATGCCGGCGCCATGCGCCGTCTGGGCGACGCCTACGCACGCGGGGAACTCGGCTTGCCGATCGACATGCCGCGCGCCGAGGCCTGGTACCTCAGTGCGTCGATGTCCGGCAATCGCAAGGCGGCTGCCGAACTGGCGGATCTGTATCTGGCGGGTACCGCCGGGCTGATCGGCAAACCCGCCGATGGCTATGCCGTGATCGAGCGATTGGCAGCGGATGGCTTGACCAGTGCGCGGCTGCGCATGGCCACGGCGCTGCTACTGGGGCAGGGCGTTGCCGCCGATCCCGACCTGGCGCTGAAGTTGCTCGTCGAACTGGCCGCATCGGGAGTTGCCGCGGCAGACTTCCGCCTCGGGCAGATCTACGAATTCGAACAAGGACAGGTGCCGCGCGATCTCGCAATGGCGCGCAGCCACTACCTGGCGGCGGCCAGCGCCGGCCATCTGCCGGCCATCGACTACTATGCCCGCGCCCTGTACGCCGGCCGCGGCGGGCCGCGCGATCGTGCGGCGGCGGTGAACTGGTGGCAAAAGGCGGTGCGCAAAGGGCATCGCCCGTCGATCGCCAATCTTGCCTGGGCGCAGTGCAGCAGTCCGGAACCCGGTGTGCACGATCCTCTGGCCGGCACCCGGCTGGTATCCGCTGCGCTGCAGCAACAGCGCAGCGCCAATCTCAGCGACACGCTGGCGGTTTGCCTCGCTGCCAGCGGAATGTACCGTGAGGCGGTCGACATCCAGAAGCAGACGCTCGAGCTGGCGGCCCAGGAAAGTGAATTGAACGCCGCGCAGACACAGGCTTTTCGCCAGCGCATGGTGGTCTTCCAGCGCGGCGAGGCGCGGGTCGAGCGCGAGTAGCTTCGTAGGGCAGGCTACGACCTTCGGCCCGCGCGTCGGCAGGCTTGTGGGTCACGACGCGGCTCGCAGAACTTGTTCGGAGGGTCCCACGGGATTTAGTGTGATCCAAGGTCTATAGTCCGCCCCCATTCTCAAGCCGGGCATGCCGATGAGTTCCTCCACACCCACGAATGCTGATCCGGCCGCTGTCGAAGCGGCGGCGATGGCGCGCTATCAGGCGGGCGATCTGGCCGGCGCGGCGAGCGGGTTTCGAGCGCTGCTGGAACTGCAGCCCGAACACCTGATCGCGCTGCAGTTTCTCGGCTTCGAGGCAACCCAACGGCAGGATTTCGCGGCGGCAATCGAGTACAACCGGCGCGCCTGCGCGGTCGACTCGAACGACACCAGCAACTGGTTCAACCTGGCGATGGCGTACTACGGTCACGGCGATCTGCGCAATGCGCTGGATGCACTGGACGCCACGCTGGCGCGGCACCCGAACCTGATCGAGGCGCAGTTGTATCGTGCATCCATGTTCGAACAGATGCAGCTTCCCGAGGAGGCCGCCAAGGCTTATCTGCGTGCGGTGCGCTTCGCCGAGACGAACATGGACGCGCGCGCCATACCGCCGGATCTGAAGGCTTTCCTCAATCACGCGATTGGCGTGGTGCGCCAGTTCCTGAATGCACAGATCAGTCGTTCGCTCGAAGACCTGGTGGCGGCTCATGGCAGCGAGGCGCTGGCGCGCATCACCCGCGCTGGCGAGATGTTCTCCGGCATGCGCCCGCTTGAGTTTGCCCACCCGAAGTGGCGTCCAGGTCTGTTTTACGTTCCCGACCTGCCGGTGCGCACCTTTTACGAGCGCGAAGATTTCGCGTGGACCGAGCGCGTCGAGGCCGCCACCGATATGGTACGCGCCGAGTTGTTGAAACTGCTCGAAGAGGGCAATGGTTTCGCGCCCTACGTGAACCATGCCGAGGGTACCCATGGTGCCCAGGTGTTCAAGGACATCAACAAGTCGAGCAACTGGACCAGCTTCCATTTCTTCCGGCACGGACAGCGCATCGAGGAAAACTGTGCACGCTGCCCCGGCACTGCGGCATTGCTGGAGTCGATCGACTTGCAGCGCGTGCCTGGCTATGGACCGGAGGCGATGTTCTCGGTGCTGCGACCGCATTCGCGCATTCCGCCGCACTACGGCGCGGTCAACGGTCGACTGGTGGTGCATCTGCCCTTGATCGTGCCGCCCGATTGCGGCGCATTGAGTGTCGTCGGCGAGCCGCGCGGCTGGACCGAGGGCCGCTTGATGATGTTCGATGATTCCTTCGAGCACGAAGCCTGGAATGACAGCGACCAGACTCGCATCGTGCTGATCTTCGACACCTGGAACCCGCACCTGAGCCCGGTCGAGCGTGAGGCGTTCGCCCGCGTGCTCAGTACCGCTCACGAATTCGAGAGTAACGCCGGGCTGGAAATGCCGCAGATGTAGTCGAGGTTGTCAGGTGGTCCGCGCTGCGGACCACGTGGGCTACGGCGCGCAGCGCAGGTGCAGGTCGGCTTCGCCCTGCAAGGGCTGCGCGACGATCACAGACTGCCGGCCGCCGAGCTTGAATTCGCACTGTCGACACTGGCTGCCGCGATCTCCGTTGCATAGCGCTTCTGCAGGATGCCGACGCGCTCGACGTAGACCTGGGTCTCGGCGTAGGGCGGGACACCGCCGTAGCGCAGCACCGCGTTTTCTCCGGCGTTGTAGCCCGCCGCGGCAAGCTCGAAATCGCCGTCGAACATATCCAGCAACATGCGCAGGTGTTTGACACCGGCGGCAATGTTCTGGCCGGCATCGAAGGCATTGTCGACACCATACATGCCGGCGGTACCGGGCATCAGCTGCATCAGTCCCTGGGCACCGGCAGGCGACAGGGCCTCGGTGCGGAAGGCGCTTTCGGCATGGATGATCGCGCGCACCATCGATTCGTCGACTTCATTCAGCCGCGCGGCAACCGAAATCTCGTCCTTGAAGGCGCTGACGTTGAGGCCGGTATGGGTCCAGTCGATTCTGGAATTGACCTGGCAGGCCGGGCAGGAATAGGTGCCGATGACTTTGGCCGCAACGCCGGCAGGTTTGACGTTGGTGTAGTTGACGACGCCGTTCTTGTCGGTGAACTTGTAGATGTTCTGGCCGGCAGCCATGACCGGTTGAGCGGTCGCGGTGAGCAGCAAGCTCAGGAGCAGATGGCGGCTTTTCATGGGCAAAAATGGCGTCCAGCGGGCAGGGCTTGATAGCTGACATCAACTAGCGTTGCTAAGTTTCTGACATATCGACGGGTTTTGGCTAGTGCCGGTGCGCGCCAAAAGCGTGGCGCGCACCAAGTTTCACCTCACGCGGATGGAATGGGTGTTTGAATGCGGCCCTTCCATTCACTTTCCGGAGTTGCTCGATGCTCGTACGTACCTTGATGGCGATTTCGCTGTTGGCCTGTTCCGGCGTGGTCATGGCCGAATGTTCGCCGCTGCTCGACCGCAGCTTCCGTCCGTTGGCCGACAAGACGCCGGTCAATCTGTGCGAACGCTTTGAAGGCAAGGTGCTGCTGGTGGTGAACACCGCCAGCAAGTGCGGCTTCACGCCCCAGTACGAGGCGCTGGAGAAGCTGCACGCAGATCTTGCCGACCGCGGATTTGCCGTCGTCGGCTTCCCGTCCAACGACTTCATGGGACAGGAGCCGGGTACGGAAAAGGAGATCAAGGAGTTCTGCACACTGACCTACGGCGTCAAGTTCCCGATGTTCGAGAAGCTCAGCGTCAAGGGCGAAGCGGCCGATCCCTTCTACCGCGAACTGGCGGCACAGGGCGGCGGCGAGCCCGGCTGGAACTTCCACAAGTACCTGATCGGCAAGGACGGCAAGGTGGTCCAGGGCTTCGGCAGCCGGGTCAAGCCGGATGCCCCGGAGCTGCGTGCGGCGATCGACGCGGCGTTGGCGCAGTAAGGGCAGTTCGCGCGCGAGCGCGCTCCTACAATCTTGCCGAAGATCCACGCAGGACTGGTAGGAGCGCGCTCGCGCGCGATGGTCAGGTAACGCAACTGCTCAGAGCAAAGACCGCGTATCCACCAGGTCCCAATCCTGCCGGCCATTGGGATCGCGCATCCACAGGTTGAGGAACCAGCGCTCGTTCCTGACCGGCCAGTGCTTCGGCTGCACCTCGATTTCGACCTGGCCATTCAGGCTGTGCGCCTGACCGTGCCATTGCTCGTGGACCGGCGGGCTGGTCGCCAGGTCCAGGCGCAGCAGCCAGTCGATCGCCGGCCGCCGGCCGAAGCGGGTGCTCAGTTCGACGTTGATCGACAGCGTCAACGCACTGAAGTCGATCGATGCATTGATCTGCAGGATCGACGGCATCTCGCGCGCGGACTGGGAGGTGTAGAACAGCTTGGCGGAACGCTCGGCTGCGAGCACGGTGCGGGCCTTGGCTTCGGATGGCCGCCATTCAATCGTAACGGGGTGTGCCTGCGCACTCTCCAGACGACCAACGATGCAGCTCCGCCGTTGAACGGTGGCAATCGATGCCTGGCCTCAGCTGCGCAGATGGCGCGCCTGCCGCGCCGGCGTGCTGCCGGTCTGGCGCGCGCGTGGGGGTGGCATGGCGGCGTCGTGCGCTTCGAAGGCCAGCCGACTGCGACCACCGGCGCCGCGGTAGTCATCGATCAGCGCCTGGGCGAAATCGGGTGCCAGGCCGGGGCGTGCGCTCAGGTGTTCGTGCAACAGGTTGACCAGCCGGTCATGCGCCAGCGCGTGGGTCTGCCCGGTACGCCAGTACAGCCAGTCCGAGAACGCCAGAAAATTGGCGAACGGCGTCGCCGCGAGCAGATGCGGCAGGGTCTGCTTGAAACGCCCCGAGTTCGCGATCAGATCCCAATAGCGGGCGAAGCGGCTGATCCGCTGCATGGTCGCAAAGTCGATCACGCTGTTGGCGAGGATCTGGTAGGGAGGGTCAGGCGAGAAGCGCAGGTCGAACTCCTCGGTGTGACGCGCGATCGGCGCGCCGCGCAGACGCTTCAGGATGCCCAACTGGATCTCGTGCGGTTTCAGCGCGACCAGGCGATCGAAACCAGCGGCGAAGGTCGCGACGTCCTCGCCTGGCAATCCCGCAATCAGATCCACGTGCAGATGCGCACCGCTGTGCTCGCGCAGCCAGGTGAGATTGGCTTGCGCGACGTGATTCTTCTGGCGCCGGGAGATGCGCGTCTGCACCGCGGGGTCGAAGGTCTGGATGCCGATCTCGAATTGCAGAGTGCCCACCGGAAATTGCGCAATTGCCGCTTTCAGGCGTTCCGGCAGATGGTCGGGAATGAGTTCGAAGTGCACGAATGGCGGGTCATCCGGGCACTCGGCGATTTTGGCCAGAAAGAACTCGAGCACGGCCAGCGAGGCGTCGATCTTCAGATTGAAGGTGCGGTCGACAAATTTGAACTGGCGCGCGCCGCGGCGGTACAGGTCCTCCAGCGCATCGAGGAAAGGCTGCAACGGGAACGGCCAGGCGCTCTGGTCCAGAGCCGACAGGCAGAATTCGCACTTGAAAGGGCAGCCGCGCGAGGCTTCGACATACAGATGGCGCTGGCGCAAGTCGTCGCTGGTGTATTCGCCGTAGGGCAGCGTCAGCGCGACCAAAGGTGGCTGCACGCCAACAATGACCTTGTCCATTGGCGCCGATCCGGCGAGGATCTGCCGCGCCAGTGCCGGAAAACTGACATCGCCCCAGCCGGTGATCACATGATCCGCCAGCGTGCAGATGCGCTGGCTGTCGACCTCATGGCTGACTTCCGGCCCGCCGAGGACAATCCGGATTTCAGGCGCCAGCAGTTTCAGCTGCGCCACTACCCGCGTGGTTTCCTCGACGTTCCAGATATACACACCGAAACCGATGATCCGCGGCTGCTCGGCCAGCAGACGCTCGACGATCTCCTCGGTCTTCTGTCCGATGACGAATTCGCACAGCGTGCTGTGCGGATGCAGTTCGCCCAGGTTGGCGCGCAGGTAGCGCAGGCCCAGCGAAGCATGGGCATAACGGGCGTTCAGGGTGCAAAGGACGATATCTGGCATGCGCTGAGTATGGCCGGCTGACGAGGATTTCGCGTGCATTTGCAGTGGCGGCGAAACGATGCGTCTTCACTTGAAGTTGATGAACAATCCGTTGCATTTCGTTAGACTATGAATTGCAATCCGCGCCGTTGCGGCAGCAGGAAGGAACGAGTGTCGCGTCCGCCCAACCATCAGTGGTGTTACAAGCTGCTGGCATCGTTGCTCTGGCTGGGAATGACCCTGCTCGGCCCGACGCTGTTTGCCGCTGAAACCACGGTGTCCAGCGCAGACTCGGACCTGCCGCGGCACCCGCTCGAGGTGCTGGCGCTGACCGACCCGGATCAGGTACTCGATCTCATCCCGCAAAAGCTTCGGGACGCAACCGAGCGCGGCGACGCCAATGAACTGGCGCTGCTGCATCTGGCGCATGCCAATGCCTGCCGCATGGTTGCCGACTGGAACTGCCAGCGCATCGCCGGCGCGCGGGCGCGCGAGCAGGGCGATGCGGCGAATCAGCCGATTCTGTCGATCCGCGGGCTGATCGCGGAGGCCCGCGCCGACATCTCGATGCAGGATTACTCCGGCGGTGAGCGCCTGCTCGGCGAGGCCGAGAAGCGCCTTCGGATAACCCCTTCGGGCGAACTTTCGGCAGACGTGGCGCTGGCCTATTCGGCGCTGAGTCATGTCCTGGGCAAGCATCAGCTCGCACTTCAGTATGCCGACAAGGGCCTCGCCGAGCTTGCTCCGGGCATGGCCCTGTCGCTGCGCGTGCGCCTGCTGCGCAATCGTTCCCGGGCGTTGGCGCAGCTCGACCAGCTGAAAGCGGCCAACGACGCGTTGATCGAAGCCCAGCGCGTGGCCGAATCGGTGATCGATCCCAAGTTGCGTGCGGAACTCCACCTGGAGGCGGCGCGGCTGGCGCGCATCGGCGGCGATCGCTCCGAGGTACAGCGCAACGTCGAGCAGGTGCTGGTGCTGGCGCAACAGCTGAAGAACTCGCAATTGGCAGGGCAGGCGCAGGAAGTCCTCGGGCTGGCCGCGCAGGACGATGGCGACCGCAAGCTGGCGGAGCGCGAATTGCAGGGTGCCTATCGAGCGTTTGCCTCACTGGGTCTGGTCCGCGACGAATTGCGCTTGACCCGCGCACTGTTGTCCCTGCGTCTGAAGTTCGGGGACAAGGACAGCAATTGGCCGGAACTGGTGCAACGCTTGCTGGACCTGGAAGCCAAGGTTTCCCGCAGCGATCGCGCCCAGGCTTCGGACGAACTCGATGCGCGTCTGCGATTTGCCGAGCAGGCCGTCGGCATGACCAAGCTCGAGGGCGAGGCCAGGCTGGCGCGCGAGCGTGAACAGGCGCTCGCCCAACGCAATCGCATGACCCTGTTCCTGGTGTTGCTGAGCGCGGCCATTGTCGTGGTAATGGCGGTGTTCTTCGGCGTCCAGCGGCGCTCGAATCGACAGCTGCAGGCGGCACTGGACGCCCGACTGCGGGCGCTGACCCAGACCAGCCATGAGCTGCGCAATCCGATCGGCGGCGTGCTCGGTTTGTCTGAACTGCTGCTGCAGTCGAGCATCACGCCGGCCCAGCGCGGCATGGTCGAGGCCATCCGCAGCGCCGGGTCGACGATCGAAAAGCTGGCACAGGATCTGCTCGATCGTGGTCGCCTGGATTCGGGCCGGCTGAGCCTGTCGCCGCATCCGACGTCCCTGGGCAGCCTGGCCGAAAGCGTGCATCAGCTGCACCTGCCACGCGCACGCGAGAAGGGTCTGCAACTGTTGCTGGATCTGAGCCCGGACTTGCCGGAGGCGGTGATGCTCGACGCCGAGCGCCTGCAGCAGGTGCTCAGCAATCTCATCGGCAACAGCCTGAAGTTCACCGATCGTGGCGAGATCTGTCTCAGCATTCACACGCGTGCGCGCTCCAGCGACGGGCGCATCCGCGTCAGCATTGCCGTGCGCGACAGCGGGCCGGGAATAGACAAGGACGAGATCGCATTGCTGTTCGAGCCCTTTGCCAAAGGGCGTGCCGGTCAGCGCCATCGCGCCGGCGTCGGCCTGGGTCTGGCCATCTCGGCCGATCTGGTGCGCCTGATGGGCGGCGAACTGGAAGTCGACAGCACGCCGGGCAAGGGAGCCACCTTCCATTTTGAGCTCACGCCGATGATCTATGACCTGCGCACGGCGATCACCGGCCCCTCCGCCGGCACCCAGGGCGCCGGACTGCGCGTGTTGCTGGTCGACGACGACGAGGACGTCTCGCTGGCCCTGCGCAGCCAGCTCGAATGGTTCGGCTGCGAAGTGGAGCAGGCTGGATCGGCGCAGGCGGCCCGCCTGCGCGTGGCCGAGAGTCACTTCGATCTGTTGCTGCTGGACGTGGAACTGCCGGATGGCCAGGGCCCGGAACTTGCGCGGGTCATGCGCGCGCTGGAGCCGAATGTCCAGGACACCCGGATCGCGATCGTTTCTGGCCATCAGGCGCCAACTTCGTTGCCACCGGGCGTCGATGAATGGTTGACCAAGCCAGTGCTGCTGGAACGTCTGAACATGTTGCTTGCAGCGGCCCGGCACCATATCGCCATCGAGCACGCTGCCTGAGGCGCGTTCACGATCACGGACACGCGCCGTCAGGGTCGCCCCGGACTGGTGCAGCTCTCACCGAATAGACCGTAAGCCATTGAAAGTAGGTCACGTTGTCTGCGCCGCAGACTACGTGACTTTCGCCAGTGTCACGTAGGCCGCTCCGCGGCCAACGTGACCTACTTCCGGATGTTCGTTGCGCGAGCCAGCGCGGCGGCTAGCGCGGCGCCTGCAGCAGCACCAGCACGGCACCGGTACCACCATCCTGCGGACGCGCAGACGTGAAGCCGATGACTTCGGCGCGCTGACGCAACACGCGGTCGGTCATCGCCTTCAGCACGCTGCCTTGCCCGGCATCCTTGCCCTTGCCGTGAATGATGCGGATGCAGCGATGTCGGTCGCGGCGGCAATCGGCGAGAAAGCGACCGAGCACGGCGCGCGCTTGATGCTGGCGCAGGTGATGCAGGTCGAGTTCGGCTTCGATGACGTACTGTCCCCGCCGCAGTTGTCGCAGCAATCTGGGTGGGTAGCCATCCTGCAGGTGCGCCAGCACTTCGCCACTGGCCATGCCGACCAGCGCCTCGTCGTCGCTGAGCAATTCGCGCAGCACTTGGCGCTCGTCGGCCAGGGACTGCAGCGGTTCGGGCGCTGGCGCCGGTCGCGAGGCGCGTACCGGGTCCACTGTGACGTTCAGTTCTCGCACCGGGCCGACCGCCTGGCGGAAAAGTTCGGCATCGCCCAGGCTGGGCTCGGGCGGATGTTGTTTACGCGGTTTGCTCATCCGACAGGGGCGCCTGGGGCAGGGGTGGCATTGCTATTATCACGGGCTGACCTTCGAGAGTACGTATGCACGTCCTGATCAGCAACGACGATGGCGTCGAGGCGCCCGGCATCCAGATTCTGGCCGAGCACCTGTCGGCGCTGGGACGCGTCAGCGTGGTCGCTCCAGACCGCGACCGCAGCGGCGCCAGCAATTCACTGACTCTGGACCAGCCGATCCGCGTCACCGAAATCGGTGTGGACCGCTACCGGGTGGCCGGAACGCCGACCGACTGCGTACACCTGGCGTTGGCCGGACTGCTCGATTCCGAGCCGGCCATCGTGGTTTCCGGCATCAACAACTCCGCCAATCTGGGCGATGACGTGCTCTATTCGGGCACCGTCGCCGCGGCCATGGAAGGACGCTTCCTGGGTCTGCCCGCCATCGCCGTGTCGCTGGTCACGCGCGATCATCAGGCGCAGCACTACGCCACGGCGGCGCGTGCCGCCCTGCGCATCGTTGCGCGTCTGCTGGAAGACCCGTTGCCCGCCGACACCATCTTGAATGTCAACGTGCCGGATCGGCCGTGGGACGAGGTGCGCGGCTTTGAAGTCACCCGACTCGGGCACCGGCACCGCTCCGAGCGCTGTATCCCGCAGACCGATCCGCGCGGGCGACCGATCTGGTGGATCGGGCCGGCGGGTCCGGAGCAGGACGCGGGGCCCGGCACCGATTTTCACGCAGTTCGCGCCGGGTTCATCTCGATCACGCCGATTACCGTGGACCTGACGCGCTACACCGCGCTCGAAAAGGTCGCCAGCTGGGTGGCAACGCTCAAATGAGCCGTTATCAGGCGCCTTTGCCGGTGGAGGCCCAGGGCACGGGCATGACCTCGCAGCGCGCGCGCGACCGCCTGGTCGAGCGCCTGAAGGCGCAGGGCCTGAGCGATCAGCGGGTGCTCGAAGTGATCGGCCGGGTGCCGCGGCATCTGTTCGTCGACGAGGCGCTCGCCAGTCGTGCCTATGAGGACACGGCGCTGCCGATCGGTCTCGGCCAGACCATTTCACAGCCGTATGTGGTGGCGCTGATGACCGCCGCGCTGCTGCGCGACCGGGTGCCGGCCAAGGTGCTTGAGATCGGCACCGGGTCCGGCTATCAAGCGGCGGTGCTGGCGCAACTGGTACCCGAAGTGCATACGGTCGAGCGGATCGACGAGTTGCTGCGCCAGGCGCGCAAGCGCTTTCGCCAACTCGGTTACAAGAACATCCGCTCCAAGCACGACGATGGCAATATCGGCTGGCGCGAACACGCGCCGTTCGATGCGCTGATCGTCACCGCAGCGCGCGAGTCGCTGGACCCCGATCTGCTGTCGCAGATTGCAGTGGGCGGGATTGCGGTGGCGCCACTGGGGCCGGCCGGGCAGCAGACATTGATTCGCATGGTTCGGGGGACTGACGGATGGTCGCGGGAAAATCTTGGTGCGGTGAGTTTCGTCCCCTTGGTGCGGGGCGTGTTGTGATGAGTTGCTCCCGCCTGACCGCGATCGCCGCCGCCTTGACGCTCGCCGCGTGCACGCAGACCGTCATGGTCAATCCGGCCAATCAGGATGCGCCGACGCCGCCGGTGCGGCATTCGAGCGGCAGCACCGCGCCGACGCATGAGGTGCAGGCGGGCGACACGCTGTACAAGATCTCGGTCCAGTATGGCGTCGACTATCGCGACCTGGCGGCGTGGAACAACATCGCAGCGCCGTACACCATCTATCCCCGGCAGCGATTGCGGGTGGGCACCGAGCCCACGATCAGTCCGCCTGTGGCGAGCCCGTCGAATGCAACGACGGTGCCATTGGCGGCGTCGGCCGCGACGCCACCCGTGTCGCCGAGCAGCGCCGGTACTGCTGCGCCGGCCGCCACCAGCGCCACTTCGGCCGCCACCGCCACTCCGGCGGCTGCGGCGGCGAGTGCGGCAGACCAGCCGCACGCCGAAGGCTACAACGCCGAACTGGGCGTCACCCTGCCGGCCGGGGCAATGCCCATCGCCAGTTCGACCGCGCCGGCCAGCAGCTCCGCGCCGGTGTTCGAGCCGACGACGCCGGGCGCCAGCGCTTCGGCGCCCAGCGCGGCACCGGGCGCTTCAGCGACCAGCATGCCGGCGGCGGAAGCGCCGTTGCCGGAGGTATCGCCATCTGCGGCGTCGGCGCCGGCCGCAGCGGCGGCCGCCCCCACAGCGGCAGCCGCTCCGACAGCGGCAGCGACAACCGGCGCCGATGTGGCAAGTTCCAAGCCGAGCGCGGCAGGTTGGATCTGGCCGACGCCCGGCAAGGTGGTGGGGACCTATGCCAGCGGCGATCCGATGCGCCAGGGTATCGATATCGTCGGCGACTTCGGCCAGCCGGTACGCGCGGCACGCGATGGCGAGGTGGTCTACAGCGGCGCCGGCCTGATCGGTTACGGCGAACTGGTGATCATCAAACACTCCCCGGAACTGCTGTCGGCCTACGGCCACAATCGTGTCCGTCTGGTCAAGGAAGGCGACAAGATCAAGGCCGGCCAGAAGATCGCCGAGATGGGCAAGAACGCCGCCAACCGCGTATTGCTGCATTTCGAGGTGCGCAAGGGTGGCAAGCCGGTCGATCCGCTGCCTATGTTGCCGGCGAGGTAATTGCGATTTTCTGCGGGTTTCCCGCGGGACCCTGGAAGCCAGAGCTCGCGGGATAAACCCGCTCCCACAGTGGAGTCCAAGAGCATCGCGCGCAAGCACGCTCCTACAAGGTTCCGCAGATCTACGGCAGAGTGTAGGAGCGCGCTCGCGCGCGACAGTAATCACGGCGCCCCTCGTTGTCAGCCACCGCCCAGATGCGCATCTACACCAGCGACCAGTTCGAACTGCCGGTACCGGTCGGGCACCGCTTCCCGATGGCCAAGTACCGCTTGCTCCGTGAGCAGGTAGAGGCGATTGCGCCACGCTTGGGGGCGCAATTGATCGAGGCGCCGCGCGCCGACGATGACGCCGTCCTGCGCGTGCATGACGCCGACTACGTGGATCGGGTGCGCGATGGCACGCTCAGCGACGCCGAACAGCGCCGCATCGGCTTTCGCTGGTCACCGGCGATGGCCGAACGCACGCGGCGGGTGTCCGGCGCGACCATGGCCGCCCTGGCCAGCGCCATCGAGGGATGCGGCGTCGGCGTCAGCCTGGCCGGCGGCACCCACCATGCCTTCGCTGATCATGGCGCCGGATTCTGCGTGTTCAACGACAGCGTGATCGCCGCACGGCATGTGCAGGCGCTGGGACTGGCGCGGCGCATTCTGGTCGTCGATCTCGATGTCCACCACGGCAACGGCACCGCCGCGCTGTGCCAGAACGACGCCAGCATCTACACCTTCTCGATGCACGGCGCGCGCAACTACCCGGCGGTCAAGCCACGCGGCGATCTGGATGTCGAACTGGCTGATGGCACTGCCGATGCCGAATACCTGGAATTGCTCGAGCGCAATCTCGCCTACGCTCAGGCGCGGGCGCGACCCGACGCCGTGATCTACCTGGCCGGGGCCGATCCCTATGCCGGCGATCGGTTGGGTTTCCTCACGCTCAGCAAGGCCGGCTTGCGGCAACGCGACCAGATGGTGTTCGAACACTGTCGGCGCTATTCGATGCCGGTCGCCGTCACCATGGCCGGCGGTTATGCCGAGAATGTGGACGACATCGTCGATATCCATCTGGCGACTATTTGCTGCGCCGCTGAACTGGCGAATACGGCGGGCTGGTATCCGCCGGTAAAGCCGCCGCGAGTCTTCGCCTGTTCGTCGATTCTGGAGTAGGTTGCCGTGAGTGCAGGTCAGGTAGCTTGTGGGCTGGGTGACGGGTCTGGACGCAGTCCTTGAACGTAGGTCACGTTGGCCGCAGGCCTACGTGACATCGGAGTACCTGTCACGTAGCCCGCAACGCGAGCAACCTGACCTACAACTCTGATCTTGATGTGGGAGCGGATTTACTCCGCGACAGCTTTCAGGGGATGAACCCGCCCCCACGGGACCGCTGCGCCAGCCGCAAGTCAGTCCGATTTCCCGCCCGCGTCAGCGTCCTTGGTGCCCAGCTCGGTCACCGCGCCAACTTCGACCCGGCCCTTGTACGGCTCGCGCCAGATCTGGTCCTGCCACTCGAAATACAGCTCGGGCTGCCAGAACTTGTCGTTGTAGTACTGCTCGCCATCGAGCGTGATCCAATTGCCGTTGCCGGGCAGCAGCACGGTCAGTGCGCCCTTGTAACCGGTGCGGCTGCCGGTGGTCTTGCGTCGGCCCTGCGTGATCTTGCGTTCCAGACGTGGCTTGGCGACGTCATCGCCAAAGTCTGCGTAGATGTCCTTGCCGACGACCAAAGCGCGCTTCTGCTCCTGGTTGTCGAGCGAGTTCCAGTAGTGTTCGCGAACCGCCAGGAAGTCCTTGTAACCGCGCTCGGCGGCCAGATCCATCCACGCGTAGGCCTGCGCGCGGTCGACCTGGGTGCCTTCGCCCTTCCAGTACATTTCCGCCACCATGGCCTGCGAGCCCTTGTCGGCATAGCGCGAAGAGCGGATGAAGGCTTGCAGCGCCGAATCCAGCTTGCCCTGTTCATAGCGCTCGAGGCCGATCTTTCTCCAGCGCAGGTCCGGGTGATATTCGAGAAAGCCCTCGGACGCCGCCGCCGAGTGCGCCGCATCGGGATCAGGATTCGTCGCCAGCAGTCGTGGTGCTGCGCTGGCGAGCGCCAGTGCGATGGCGCCAATGACGAGATAACGGTGTTTCATCGATCGGTCTCCAGGGTCGACTTGCGTTGCGGTTCCGCGTAACAAGACGTTACTTGGCACCCGCGAGTTGCAGTTCGCACCCTAGCGATGCATTCATTAACAATCGTGTGCCGGAAGATGGGCACGGAGCGCCGGTATGGCAACCGAGAGCATCGCGCGCAAGCGCGCTCCTACAATCCTGGTGAAGATCCACGCAGGATTTGCAGGAGCGCGCTCGCGCGCGATGCGCTGCTCAATCAGCGATTGGTCAGCTGGATCTCGATACGCCGATTGATCGAATACGCCGCGGGCGTATCGGCCGGATCCAGCGGCCGGAACTCACCAAAGCCATTGGCGGCCAGCCGGTTGGCCTGGATGCCCGACACCACCAGATGCTTGACGATGGCGATCGCGCGCGCAGTGGACAGTTCCCAGTTGGACGGGAAACGCGCGGTCCTGATCGGGCGCTTGTCGGTGTGACCGTCGATGCGCAGCACCCAGTCGATCTCCGGCGGAATCTCGGCGGTGACTTCCAGCAGCGTCTGCGCCAGTTGGTCCAACTGCGCCTGCGCCGCCGGCGTCAACTCATCGGTACCCGAAGAGAACAACAGTTCCGAGGGCACCACGAAGCGGTCTCCGACGATCTGGATGTCGGCGCGATTGCCGAGCACCTCGCGCAGACGTCCGAAGAAATCCGAGCGATAGCGCTGCAATTCGTTGACCTTGTTGGCCAGCGCCAGGTTGAGCTCCTTGCCGAGTTCGTCGATGCGCACGTCCTTGGCCTTGCTTTGGGCCTTGGCCAGGTCCAGCGATGCGGCCAATTCCGACAGCTGCTGGCGCAGCGCTGCGACCTGCCGATTGAGCAGTTCGACCTGCGCCGCCGATTTGGCCGACAGCTCGGTCTGCACCGCGAGCTTGTCCTGGTTTTCCTCCAGCTGCGCCAGCCGCGATGCGATCTCGCTTTCCAGCTGCTTCTTCAGTTCCGCCAGCGCGTTGATGTCGCTGGTCAGACGCGCGACTTCCGATTCGCTGCCTTCCAGTTGCGCCTGGGTCTGCGTCAGCGTGGCGTTGGTCTGGTCCAGAGTCAGCCGCAGCGCATTGCGCTCGTCGGTGGACGTCGCCAGCGACGCCGACAGTTCGCCAGCCGTGGTTTCGGCCTTCAGTTTCGCCTCGCGCTCCAT
>Ga0138256_10002293_pt1 | contig 20557 bp, 18 predicted proteins | sample KNB2016incub_MG_FD_105486 | JGI IMG/M metagenome (GOLD analysis project Ga0138256, IMG submission 105486) | Active sludge microbial communities from wastewater in Klosterneuburg, Austria - KNB2014incub_MG | ecosystem: Engineered > WWTP > Activated sludge > Unclassified | place: Austria... | reverse complement strand
GGCTTGATGGGTCTGGTGATGGAGGGGTTCTCATTCGTGCTGGCCGCGGTGGGTGTGGACCAGGCGGTGATCGATGCCGTGCCCGTGGCTTTGATGCGCCCCTTCAGCGCTGGCGGCTCGCGCGGGTTCATGCTCGATGCCATGAAGACCTACGGTCCGGACAGCCTCACCGGTCAACTCAGTTGCCTTTTCCAAGGTGCCGCTGAAACCACCTTCTACGTGGTCGCTCTTTACTTCGGAAGCGTGAATGTGAGGGACAGCCGCTACACCTTGGGCATCATGCTGCTCGCCGATCTGGTCTGCGTGATCGCCGCCGTGTTCGTGTGCCGGTTGTATTTCTGATCTGCCTGTTGTCGGTTGACAGTGGACAGTTGTTGGTCGGTACTGACAACTGTCAACCGACAACTGACCACTCCCCGCCCCGAATGATTTTCTTTGCGCCCCCGATCAAGAACGGTGTCAGATGGCCAAGTCGGAGAAGTACGCAGAACACAAGATCGCCCGCAGGCGTTCGAAGATCCACGGCAACGGAGTTTTCGCCATCGCCCCCATCCGCAAGGGGGAGTTCATTGTGCGGTACAAAGGCAAAGTGGTCACGCATGAAGAGGCGGACAAGCAGCGCGGAGGCGATGTGGGCAGCGGGCATACCTTCCTGTTCACGCTGAACGAGACGTACCTGATCGACGCCAACCGGGGGGGCAACGTGGCGCGCTGGCTCAACTGCAGCTGCGACCCCAACTGCGTGGCTTTCGTGCACGACGATGACAGCGGGGACCCGAAAAAGGAAAAGGTGATCATCGAAGCCCTTCGGGCCATCAAACCCGGAGAGGAACTGACCTATGACTACGGTATCGTACTGGAAGAACGCTACACCAAGGTGCTGAAGGACATATGGGCGTGCAAATGCGGTTCGCCCAAGTGTACCGGGACGATGCTCCGGACAAAGGGCTAGCCGAGCCTTTGGCATGGCGCTTGCCAGCGCGGCCCAGTACTTTCACACCCCCATGAGAACCCTCCTCCCATTACTCGCCGCTGGCCTGCTCCTCGTTAACACGGCCGCAGCCCAGGACGACCCCAAGAGCAAGGCCGTGCTCGACAAGCTGGTGGCCAAGAGCAAGGGCTACACCAGTTTCGAGGCCGACTTCGCCAGCCGCCTGTACAACAAGAGCAGCAAGTTGGATGTGAAGCAGGACGGCACCATGAAGGTGAAGGGCAAGAAGTTCCGCCTGCAGTTGGACAAGAACACCGTGATCAACGACGGCGCCACCATGTGGACCTACAACAAGGAGGCCAACGAGGTGTCCATCAATGATCCCAAGGAGATGGACCAGGAGCTGGATCCAAGCAAGCTTTTCACCATGTACGAGACCGGTTTCAAGAGCCAGTTCGTATCTGAAGGCCCCGATGCTTCCGGCACCGTGATGCAAGTGCTGAAGTTGTTCCCCATCGACCCTGCGAAGAAGCCTTACCACACCGTGGTAATGACCGTGGACAAGGCCAAATTGGAGCCTAAGAGCATCCAAGTGAACTACAAGGACGGCAACGAAGTGACCTACACCTTGAAGCGCTTCGCTCCGAACGTGGAACTGGCGGACGGCCTGTTCACCTTCGACAAGGCCAAGTATCCGGGTGTGGAGGTGAACGACCTGCGTTAGTTTCTGCCCCTGATCAGGCCTACGGAGTTCATTGCCTCCGCTCCCCGCCACGGAATTGTCTTTAACTGGCCGAGGAACACGATCGGCTAGCGCCTTTGTTGCCGAGGCGGCGGAACGGTTTTGCGACGTTCGATCTCGAAAAGCACCTTGGGGTCCACTGCGTGTTCCGGTCCTGCTTCGGCCGGCGGCACCCAGCGCCCCGGGTGCGCGAGGTCCGGATCGATCACGGACAGGTCCTCTTCCGGCGCGAAATAGTACCGGAACGGCCGCCCATTGTGGCTGATGATGGTTTCGCTGGTGACGCGCACCTTCTTCATGCCACGGCGATGCATCTCTTCCTTCATCCACCGGGCGAAGCGTATAGTGGCGCGCGGATCATATGCGGTAAGCCCCGTTTGCACGTTGTTGATGAACCGTGTGAGTTCAATGGGCCGCTTGATCCCCGCATCATCGTCCCGGACGAAAAAGGCGATCTGCTGCGGGTTGCGGGTGCTGATCTTCATACGCCAGCTGAACCGCTGGCCGATGGTGCTCCAATCCACATCACCGGGTAGCAGCACCCAACGCAGCGGAAAGAGCAGTTGGAAAGCCAGATAGACCGCCAGGACCGATGTGACGAGCGGTCGCCAGCGGCGATCCTCCACTGTGGGGGTCTCTTGCTTGCGTCCACGGCCCGCATCCTTCTTGTCCCCGAAGAACCGGGCGATCTCCTCCGGATCGAAGAAGAGGATGGTGGCGGCCATCATGAAGAAGGGGAACACCCCGATATCGTCGAAGAGGAAGTGGTTGGCGACGTTGAAGAAGATCACCAAGGGCAAAGCGTACATACGCGTTCGTTTCCACCACAGCAGCGGGCCGATGAACAGGTCGAAGAGAACACCCCCATAAGTGAACAACCAGAGTATAGGGGTACTGGTGAGAAAGTCCTCCATGGCGTTCCCTCTGGCGGCGGCATCAAGTGCCGAGCGCATGGGCTCCATTCGCCCCAGCCAATCGGCGTTCAGCTTCGCGATGCCCCCATAGAAATAAACGATCACTATTTGGGCGCGCAGGATCAGCCAGCACCAACGGGGAGCGCCCTCCACGCGCATGCGCTTTTTGAACAACAGCCGATCGATGCTCCAGGCACGGTTGGCAGGCGACAGACAAAGCAGGAAAGAGACCAGCACGAACAGGTAGAAGTGGTTGTTGAAGTTCGCCCGGTCGAGCAGGAGGATATACAAGTAGGCGACCAGGAAGTAGGCAATGGCGAAGCGGTACAGCAGACCCGCCGCGATCATCAACGCCGCTATCCCTAGTCCGCCTAGGATGAAGTCCATCGACCCCTTTCCCATGGGACGTATCCATTCCAACCCTTCGTAGGGGAAGAGCAGCTTGGGCCCCACCAGGCCCATATCCACCAGGTTGATGTTCAGGTAGAAGCCGATCTCGTAGAAGAACAGTCCGCCGACGAGCATGCGGAAAACGGCCAACGCACGCGCGTCGGTATGGGCATGGAGGTGTTCCCACCACTGCGATAGTGATCTGCTCATCTCGGTTGTGCCAAGTGCTCACAAGATGCGCGATCCTCCCGGACCGGAACGAATAGCCACCTTTGCGCCGTGGAAAAAACCACCCATCTCACCGCTTCCGCCGTTCTAGGACACACCCCTTACCGAACGCAAGTCAGCTTGCGCGGACACACCCTGGTGGCGGACGAACCTCTCGACAAAGGCGGGCAGGATGAGGGTCCTCGCCCCCACGAACTGCTCTGTGCCTCCCTTGCCTCCTGCACGTTGATCACCGTGCGGATGTACGCGGACAGGAAAGGCTGGGCGTTGCGTTCGCTCTCCGTGGAGGTGGAACTCGACCGGACCGCCCTTCAAGCCTCGATCGATACGCGCATCCGCATGCGCCTTCGCGCCGAGGGCGACCTGGATGACTCCCAGCGTGCACGTTTGGTCCAGATCGCTCAACTCTGCCCGGTGCATAAGACCTTACAGCATCCCATCCATATCGAAACCACGCTTGCGGCATGAGCGACAAGGAGCACGCTTACAGTAATGGCGAGGTCAGCATCGTTTGGAGACCGGGTCTTTGCATCCATTCCGCCAAATGCTGGCATGGCCTTCCGGAAGTTTTCAAACCCGGCACGCGACCTTGGATCACGCCGCAAGGCATTTCCACGCAGCGGATCATCGGCCAAGTGGCCCAGTGTCCTAGCGGCGCTCTGAGCATTCGCAACGATGCCGGAACAGAACGTGCGACCCTGGGCGGGACCATCGCCGTGGAGGTGACCCACAAGGGTCCTCTCTTAGTGAAGGGCACCGTGGACATCCGGCATACGGATGGGCGCTTGGAGCGCAAGGACACCCAGTGCGCGCTGTGCCGTTGCGGTCATTCGGCGAACAAACCTTATTGCGATGGGTCGCATCGCAGAACAGGCTTCGAGGGCTGAATGGACCGGCACGCTTATTTGCACCGCATCGGGCTGCGCCGATCACCAGCGCCGGATGTCGAAGGCTTGAGGGTGCTCCATCGCGCTCATCTGCAGAATGTCCCTTTCGAGAATCTGCACATCCGTGCAAGGATCCCCATCGAATTGCAGCCGGACCGGCTCTACGACAAGATCGTGCGCCAACGCCGGGGTGGGTTCTGCTATGAATTGAACGGTTTGTTCGCTGTTCTGCTCGAGGAGCTCGGCTTTCGCTTGGACCGCATCCAAGGGCAGGTGTATGAGGCACGTCGTCAACGCTTCGGGCCACCTTTCGATCACATGGCCTTGCTGGTCCATGTCGAGGGCGAGCGTTATCTGGCGGACGTAGGCTTCGGTGACCTCTTCCTTGAGCCCCTGCCTCTGCTACTGGGCCGGAAATTCCCCGATGGAGGAAGGACCTTTACGCTGGACGAGGACGAGGATGGGCATGTCGTGCTCCGACGTGCGAACGGACGCTCCGCCTCACCCATGTACCGGTTCAGCACCGCACCCCACGCCCTGGAGGATTTCACTGGCATGTGCCGCCACCATCAAACCTCGCCCCACAGCCATTTTACCCAGCGCACAGTATGCACCATGGCCTTGCCCGAAGGGCGCGTCACGCTGACGGATCAACGGACGATCATGACCCACCAAAGTCGCCGGGAGGAGCACAGTATCGAAGGTGATGGCTTCCGTTCCGCATTGTGGGACCATTTCGGAATGACACCGCCGGAGGCCCTGCACTAAGCCCACCACAGCCACCCCTACATTTGCCGCCCCACATACGGCCCCCATGGAACTTGTCCAGGAATTCTGGTTCTTCATCACCCATCTGAACATCACCCTGCCCGCCTTCATCGGCGAACACGGGAACCTGGTGTACGCGCTCTTGTTCGCGATCATCTTCATCGAGACCGGCCTCGTCATCATGCCCTTCCTGCCCGGCGATTCCCTTCTTTTCGTGGCCGGGTCCCTTGCGGCGGGCGCCAACCATTCGCTGGATCTTGGCCTGCTCTTCGGGCTGCTGTTCCTGGCGGCCGTGCTAGGCGACAACATCAACTATTGGGTCGGGCGTTTCTTTGGCGCACGCGTGGTGAAATGGCGCACGTTCGGGCGCGACCTCGTGCAGCAAAAGCACCTGGACAAGACCCACGCCTACTTCGAAAAGTACGGCGTGAAGACGATCATCATCGCCCGTTTCGTACCCATCGTGCGCACCATTACCCCGTTCGTAGCGGGCATCGGGGCCATGAGCTACCGGCGGAAATTCCTTCCCTACGACATTTTCGGTGGCGCCATTTGGATCGGTCTCCTCTTGCTCGCCGGATACCTTTTCGGTACCCATCCCTTCGTACAGAAGCACTACGAAACGGTGATACTCGCGATCATCTTCCTGTCGGTCCTGCCCATGCTCGTGGAGATCCTACGGCAATGGTTCGGTCCATCCACTGGCAAGGCGCAATAGATCCCACGATCGGCCCGTTGCTGAACCCGTGCAGCGCTTCGGATTGATCGGCCACCCGCTCGGCCACAGCTTCAGCAAGGCTTTCTTCGCGGAGAAGTTCCAGCGCGAAGGGCGCGATGACCACCGCTACGACCTCTTCGACCTGGCGGACCTGCGCGAACTACCCCAACTCCTGAAGGAGACGCCGGGACTCCGTGGCCTCAACGTGACCATTCCGCACAAGGAAGCCATCATCCCCTACCTGCATGAGCTGGATCCCGTAGCCACGAGCGTGGGTGCGGTGAACACCATCACCATACAGGATGGGCGACTGAAGGGATACAACACGGACATTGATGGTTTCCGTGCGTTGATCGCGCCTTTCGTTGCGCAATGGACGGCCCGTGGCGAGGGCACACGACCGCGGGCCTTGGTGCTTGGCACAGGTGGTGCCAGCCGCGCGGTGGCCTATGTTCTCCGTGAACTCGGCATACGCTTCCGCTTGGTGTCCCGGAGCCGGGAACGTGGCGACCTCACTTGGGCGCAAGTGGACCGGACCGTGATCAGCGTTTGTCCGCTCATCATCAATACCACACCCCTTGGCATGGTGCCCGATGTGGAGGGAGCACCACCTCTTCCTTACGAGGCGATCACGGCGCGTCACACCCTCGTCGACCTGATCTACAACCCTGAAATGACGCGCTTTCTGGAGCGGGGAAGCAACGCCGGTGCGAACGTCGCGAACGGGCATGGCATGCTTACCGTACAGGCCGAGGCCGCATGGGCCTTGTGGAACGCATGACCGCGGTCCTGCCTATCGCGTACAGGCCCTGATCACCATCACGGTGACACAGAAAAGGAAGAGCAGAATGCTGATGCGGTTGATGCCGTGCATGAACCGCACACTGCTGTTCGGATCGGCTTTGCCGAAAAGGGTGCGCGGGTCCAGGTAGTAGAACACACGTTTCAGGAACATGGCGTGAAGGTAGTGGCAGCCGAAGATGCGGAGCGTTGATCGCTCTTCCGCTGCTCTTCAGCTTCCACCGCGCCTCGGGGAGCCGGTACCTTTGCGCACGACCCCATCGATGCCCTTCCAACTCATCTCCGAATTCCAACCCACGGGTGATCAACCTGAGGCCATTCGCCAGTTGGTCGCGGGAGTGCGCGCTGGCATGCCCTACCAAACGCTGCTCGGGGTGACCGGTTCTGGAAAGACCTTCACCGTGGCGAACATGATCGCACAACTGGACCGGCCCACGCTGATCCTGAGCCATAACAAGACCCTCGCCGCCCAACTCTATGGTGAGTTCAAGCACTTCTTCCCGCACGACCGGGTCGAGTACTTCGTGAGCTACTACGACTATTACCAGCCGGAAGCCTATCTGCCGACCAGCAACACATACATCGAGAAGGACCTGTCCATCAATCAGGAGATCGAGAAACTCCGTCTGAGCACCACCAGCGCGCTCCTCAGCGGCAGGCGCAATGTGATCGTCGTGGCGAGCGTCAGTTGCATCTATGGCATCGGCAACCCTTCGGAGTTCCACAAGAGCGTGGTGAACTTGCAAGTGGGCCAGAAGGTGAGCCGGAACAAGTTGCTCCTCCAACTCGTGGAAGCCCTGTACAGCCGTCGTGACATCGAACCCACGCGGGGCAACTTCCGGGTGCGCGGCGATGCCGTCGATGTGTTCCTTGCCTATGCGGATGAAGGACTGCGCATCCATTTCTGGGGGGACGAGATCGAACGGCTTGAACGCTTCGATCTGCAAGCCAATCGGGCGATCGAGACCGTGGCCAGCGCCACGGTATACCCGGCGAACATCTTTGTTACCAGCCGCGAGACGATGAACATGGCCCTGGACGCCATACGTGCGGACAGCGCCAAGCAGGTGGAGTTCTTCCATACCATCGGCAAGCACTTGGAAGCGAAACGTCTCGAGGAACGCACGCTGTACGACCTCGAGATGATGAAGGAACTTGGCTATTGTAGCGGGATCGAGAACTACAGCCGCTATTTCGACCAACGCCAGCCGGGGCAGCGCCCGTTCTGCCTGATGGACTACTTCCCCGAGGACTTCCTGATGGTGATCGACGAGAGCCATGCGACCCTTCCTCAGGTATCGGCCATGTTCGGTGGGGACCGTAGCCGAAAGAAGAACTTGGTGGAATACGGCTTCCGCCTGCCCAGTGCAATGGACAATCGCCCCCTGAAATTCGAGGAGTTCGAGGCTCTGGCCGGTCAAACCATCTATGTGAGCGCCACGCCCGCGGACCATGAGCTGCAACGCAGTGAGGGCATCGTGGTGGAGCAGGTGGTGCGCCCGACCGGTCTACTGGACCCGCCGATCGAGGTACGTCCGAGCCGTGATCAGATCGACGACCTGCTGCACGAAGTGCGCCTGCGCGAGCAACGCGACGAACGTGTGTTGGTGACCACCCTGACCAAACGGATGGCCGAAGAACTCAGCGCTTTCCTCGCCAAGAACGGCGTGAAATGCAAGTACATCCACAGCGAAGTGGAAACCCTCGACCGGATCGAGATCCTGCGCCAACTCCGGCTCGGGCTCTTCGATGTATTGGTGGGCGTTAACCTGCTCCGCGAAGGATTGGACCTGCCCGAAGTGAGCTTGGTGGCCGTCATCGATGCCGATAAAGAGGGGTTCCTCCGGAGCGATCGCTCCTTGACCCAGACCGCGGGCCGCGCCGCCCGCAACGTGAACGGGTTGGTGATCTTCTACGCCGATAAGATCACTGACAGCATGCGCCGGACCATGGAGGAAACGGATCGGCGGCGCGTTAAACAGATGGCATACAACACGGAACATGGCATCACACCGACGCAGATCAAACGCGACCGCCAGGACGTGATGCGGCAGACGAGCGTGCTGGAGGACAGTGACCGGCCCACCCCCAGAGCCTATCTGGAACCGGAGACTTTGAGCCTCGCCGCCTACCCCGTGATGAAGTATATGACCGCCGACCAATTGGAGAACAACTGCAACGTGTTGGAGACCGAGATGCGTCGTGCGTCCAAGGAACAGGACTTCATCTCCGCAGCCCAGTTACGGGACGAACTCTTCGCCATGCGCAAGTTGCTCGATGAACGGCAGAAGGCCTCCAACACCCCCTGAAAACTTGCCATTGCTGGCGTTCTTCGCACAACTAAATTTAACCCGTTGCGCACATCTGCCGTCCCACCCCACCCAGGAATGGACGCAGGCCATTGAACCCCAACCAGAAGCATTTACCAATGAACGTACTGTACTCCGCACTGTCCGTCGCGACCGTCATCACGGCGCTCTCCCCCGCCTTCGCACAGCTCGATCCCGCCGGTGAACCCCTCGGCTACCACCGCATCGATCATGGCTTGCCCCACGCACCGGTGCGCGTCATGCCACCCGTGGATGTTCCTGCCCTGATGGCCGAAGACGAGGCCCGCATCGCTGCGGGTATCAAAGGTCCATGGCGTTTCGGCTTCGACCATGCTACGGACCTGAGCATGGAGAACAGCGGGGTGTGGAGCGTACTTTCCAACGGGGATCGGGTGTGGCAACTTGGCATCGAATGCCCAGGGGCCTACAGCATCAACTTCGAGTTCCATACCTACCAGGTACCGGAAGGCGCTAGGGTCTTCGTATACAATACCATGAGCGAGCACTACGGCCCCTATACAGCTGCGACCAATGGCGGCCGTCCCTCCATGGGTGTAGGTCAATTGGGCGGGGACCGGATCACCATCGAATACTATGAGCCTGCTGCCCTGGCCGGTGCGGGCGCATTGCGCATTGGCCAAGTGACACACGCCTACCGCGATGTGCTGGGGTTGACCAAGGGTTTGAACGATAGTGGGCCATGCAACAACAACGTGATCTGCCCCGAGGGCGACCCTTGGCGCGACCAGATCCGTTCCGTAGCAATGATCACCGCTGGCGGCGGTCTGTGTACCGGCCAGCTCGTCAACAACTGCGCTCAGGACAGCACGCCATATTTCCTTACCGCGAACCATTGCGTGAACGGGGGGAGCGTAAGCAACTGGGTCTTCCGCTTCCGCTGGGAAAGCCCCACTTGTACACCCACCGCGAACACGACGGGACTGCCGAAGAACGTCAATGGTTCCACCCTGTTGGTGACCAATCCGGGCTCTGATATGGCCCTTTTGGAACTGAACTCTCGACCACAAACCGGCTGGAACACCTTCTACACGGGCTGGGATAAGAGCACCACCGCCGCGACCAGCGTTACCGCGATCCATCACCCTGCGGGCGATATCAAGAAGATCTCGTTCGAAGAGCAACCGGTCAGCTCCCAGAATTACGGAGGTGCCCAATGCTGGCGTGTAGCAGCCTGGGATGACGGCACTACCGAAGGCGGATCTTCCGGGAGTGGTCTATGGAACCAGAACGGCTTGCTCGTGGGCCAACTTTTCGGTGGCCAAGCGAACTGCACCACGAACATCAACGACTACTATGGAAAATTCAACGTTAGCTACCCTTTCCTACAGCAGTATTTGGGCAACTGCGGCAATACGCTCGAGGGTCTGAATTATGTCGCCGCCGGTATGGCCGATCGCGTTGGTTCGCCCAACGCCTTCACCATTTTCCCCAACCCGACCGCAGGCGCCTTCACCATTTCATGGGCAGGCACGGTGCAAGGCGCTGCCGCACTCATGGTGCTGGACCCGGTGGGTCGTGTGGTGGTGTCCCGGAGCACCTCTGCTGTCGGCGAGCGTTTCGTCCTCGATCTGAGCGACCAGGCGGATGGGCTCTACTTGATCGAATTGCGGCAGGGACAGCAACGCTCGGTGCAGCGGCTCGTACTACAGCGCTGATCATTGGACAACCGGGTCTTGCCGGAATGATGGTTGAACGTGGACGTCCGGTCTGGATACACCCTTGCCTTCCGATAGCCCACCAGCACAGATGCACCCTAGTGCCACATCGCTTTGGTGGCAGATCACGCGGTCTTGAGCACTCCACGGGTGAACTAGGACTCCTTTCGACGAACATGGAGCAGACCGAATGCCTTACGGCGCCTGACTAGATCCGCGACAAGGGAATCTATCGGGGCCAACGTGCTCGAGGCGGGTGCGGGGTATTGCCGACCCGAGCAACCTTGACCGCGAGCGTACCAAGCTATTGACGAACCTCACAAGAGGAGAGCTCGTATCGAGGTTAGTGAAGGAGATGCACTGGCACCGAAGATCCAGCCGAACGCTCTCCCACCGTTGGTCGTCCTTGAATGCGAACGCGAACGCCTCCGACAAGTCGGAGGCGTTCGCTCACTTATGTGGTAAGGTCGAAGCCCGATCAAACCCTATCCAACTCCATGACCTTCGTCCACGCCTTCACGAAGTCCTTCACGAACTTCTCCTTGGCATCGGCCTGCGCATACACTTCTGCAAGCGCGCGCAACTGTGAGTTGGAACCGAAGATCAGATCCACACGCGTGCCGGTCCATTTGCGGTCGCCGTTCTTGCGGTCGTGCGATCCGTAGATGCCTTCTTCACCGGACTTCGGTGCCCATGCGTGCCCCATGTCGAGCAGGTTCACGAAGAAGTCGTTGGTGAGCTGGCCCAGGCGATCGGTGAAGACACCGTGCCTGCTACCACCCGCGTTGGCACCGAGCACACGCAAGCCACCGACGAGCACGGTCATCTCCGGCGCGCTCAGCCTGAGCAGCTGCGCGCGATCGATGAGCATTTCTTCAGCAGGCACGCTGTAGGTCTTCTTCTGGTAGTTGCGGAAGCCGTCGGCTTGCGGCTCCATCACGGCGAAGCTCTCCACATCGGTCTGTTCTTGTGAAGCGTCCATGCGGCCGGGCGTGAAGGGCACCGAAACGTTGTGGCCAGCATCCTTGGCGGCTTTCTCAACAGCGGCGCAACCGCCGAGTACGATCAGATCGGCGAGCGATACTTTCCTACCGGCTGCGCTGAATTCCTTCTGGATCTTCTCCAACGCACCGAGAACGTTGCCGAGCTGGGCAGGGTTGTTCACCTCCCAGAATTTCTGTGGAGCTAGCCGAACACGCGCACCGTTCGCGCCGCCGCGCTTGTCGCTACCGCGGAAAGTCGAAGCCGAGGCCCATGCGGTGGATACGAGTTCGGGCACGCTCAACCCGGACGCAAGGATCTTGCTCTTCAATGCAGTGATATCCGCAGCGTCGATGAGTTTGTGGTCAACGGCTGGGATCGGATCCTGCCAGATCAAGTCTTCGTTCGGCACTTCAGGGCCGAGGTAGAGGCTCTTCGGTCCCATGTCGCGGTGCGTGAGTTTGAACCACGCGCGTGCAAAGGCATCCGCGAAGGCCTGCGGATCTTGGTGGAAACGACGTGAGATCTTCTCGTAGATCGGGTCGAAGCGCAGGGAGAGATCCGCTGTGGTCATCATCGGTGGGTGCTTCTTGCTCTTGTCGTGCGCGTCCGGGATCATGTGCTCCGGCCTGCAATCCTTGGCTACCCATTGGTGCCCACCGGCAGGGCTCTTGGTCAGTTCCCATTCGTAACCGAAGAGCATGTCGAAATAGCCATTGTCCCAAGTGGTCGGGTTCGGCTTCCACGCGCCCTCCAGCCCGCTCGTGATGGCATCACCGCCTTTGCCACTGCCATGCTTACTGAGCCAGCCAAAGCCCTGCGCTTCGATGGGAGCGCCTTCCGGTTCAACACCAACGAGCGCTGCATCGCCCGCGCCGTGCATCTTGCCGAAGGTGTGACCACCCGCCGTCAGAGCCACGGTCTCTTCGTCGTTCATGGCCATGCGCTTGAAGGTTTCGCGCACATCGCGGCCGCTGGCCACGGGGTCGGGGTTGCCGTCCGGACCTTGCGGGTTCACATAGATGAGGCCCATCTGCACAGCGGCAAGCGGGTTCTCCAATTCGCGCGCACCGGAGTAGCGGCTGTTGGCCTTGTCGCTCGTGGCGAGCCACTCGGTCTCAGCGCCCCAGTAGATATCCTCCTCAGGCTGCCAGATGTCCGAACGGCCACCGCCGAAACCGAAGGTCTTGAAGCCCATGGACTCGAGCGCCACATTGCCGGCCAGGATCATGAGGTCGGCCCAGGAGATGCTGTTGCCATACTTCTGCTTGATGGGCCATAGCAGGCGACGCGCTTTGTCGAGGTTGCCGTTATCGGGCCAGCTGTTCAGCGGTGCGAAGCGTTGGTTGCCAGTGCCGCCACCGCCGCGACCATCCGCCGTGCGATAGGTACCCGCTGCATGCCAAGCCATGCGGATCATCAGGCCGCCGTAATGTCCCCAGTCGGCGGGCCACCAGTCCTGCGAGTCGATCATCAACGTCGTGAGGTCCGCTTTCAGCGCCTTGTAGTCGAGCTTCTTGAAGGCCTCCGCGTAGTTGAAGTCCGGGTCCATCGGGTTCGAGGCCGGAGCATGTTGGTGCAGGATGCCGAGGTTGAGGTTGTTGGGCCACCACTCGCGGTTACCCATGCCGCGGCCCGCGACCGGGTTACGCATGGCGCCGTGGATGACGGGGCATTTGCCTGCGCCGTTGGTTGGTTGACCGGCTTCGAGGCTGGCGCCGTGTTGAGGGTTCTTGTCCATGGTCTTGCTTGTCAGTTGTTCGTTGAGCCGCTTTCCGCGAGGGCTCGTGCGCTGATGGCGAAAGTGGTAGAAGGAGGCCGAAGCTATCCTGATGTTCATCATCGACCAAATTGATAGTTTCGATGGTTCTATAGAGCGATCCAATGACCCTGCAACAACTCCAGTACGTAGTAGCGCTCGACGACCACCGCCATTTTGTGCGCGCGGCAGCGGCCTGTTTCGTCACCCAACCGACCTTGACCATGCAAGTGCGAAAGCTTGAAGAGGAATTGCGGGTCTCCCTGTTCGACCGACGTGTTCAGCCTGTTCGGCCCACGGCGATAGGAGCACACCTCATCGCGCAATCCCGCGTCGTACTGCGGGAAGCCGCCCAGCTGAACGCGCTGATCGGGGAACTCCACAGTGGCATCGGCGGCCTCTACCGTGTAGGCGTTATTCCGACACTTGCGCCTTACCTCGTACCGCTGTTCCTTCCTGGGTTCGCCAAGGCGCACCCCGATGTGAAGCTGGTGATCGATGAGCGCAAGACGAGCCGGATCATCAAGGGATTGCGACGAGGCGAGATCGATCTAGGTATTCTCGTCACACCGGTTGACCTACCGGATATCGAAGAGGTCGCGCTGTTCAGGGAACCTTTCCTGGCCTATCTGCCTGAAGGGCACCCCTTGCGAAAACGCCGTCGTGTGCAGCGATCCGATCTGCGCGAGCAGGCGCTTTGGGTACTGAGCGAAGGCCATTGCTTCCGTGAGCAGACCTTGAGCCTATGCGATCGGCCGAGCGCAGGCGGACATGACAATGTGCTGTACGAGAGCGGCAGCATCGAAACCTTGAAGCAACTCGTGCGCAGCGGTAGTGGGATGACACTGGTGCCGGAGCTGAGCGTGACCCCGGACGATCCGCATGTCCGCCGTTTCAATACCCCCGAGCCGGTTCGCGAGGTGAGCTTGGTGATGCGAAGACCTTTCGTACGACGCAAGTTGATCGGCGCGTTCGCCGCAGCGATCCACGCCTCCCTGCCCGAACACTTATGCGGCGGTTCCCTGCGCGCAGGCCGTGCGCTGCCCATCGCGCGCTAATGCGCAGCATGCTCTACTCCTCCCCGACCAGGTAAAGCTTCTCGTCGTCGGCACCGTTCACCGCGATGGATGTTACCGCGAGGGTCATGTCCATCGCCCCCTTCTGGATGATGAGGTGCGGGAACAGGAGCCCTTTCACCTCCCGGTAATCCTTGGTGTCGCTGGTAATGGTGAGGGTTCCTTTCTCGGTGGCCTTCATTTCCTCGCGGCGCAACTTCAAGCCGCGCTCCACACTGTAGTACTCATGGAAGACGGTACCCATATCCGTCATCATGGTGAGTTTGTATGCGGGTCCGCCGTCCACCACATCGATGCCAGCAAGTGTCATACGGCCGAGCTTGAAATAGTTGAGCTCCGGGAACGGGGCAGCGCTGTTCTGTAGCTCTTCGAGCTCCATTTCGATGATCTCGTGCTCCCCGTCCATTCCGCTCCGCTTCGCCCGGATGCCATCGCATGCCACGCGCTGTAAGAGCATTTCCCCACTTCGCATCTCCATGGCGTACTTGTTCGGTAGCGCGTTCCATTGGGTGATGGTCACTGGCATCCCCATCGTGGTGGTCCCCATCACCTGCTTCAAACTACGAACTCCTTGCGCGGCCTCGCGCCCCCCGATCGCTTTGAAGTAGGCCTCGAGCACGGTTTCCGCTGTCACTCCGGCAGGCACGGGTTGAAGCCGCTCCCGGTAGAGATCCCCGTTCTCGTCATACTGGACCAACGTCCCCTCGAAGCTAAGAGGGACCAGTTTGTTGCCGAGCACATCCTTGTCACCCACGACGAGAATGGTGGCGTTGTCCGGAAGAAGGAAGCGTTCCGCCGCGGCCAGCACGCCCGCCGCGCTTATCGTATCCAACCGCTTCAAGTAGGTGGTGTAGTGGTCTTCCGGCAACTGGTTCAAGTACGTGTTCAGCGCGAACCGGGCCACGGTGCGTGGGTCCTCGAGCGATCGCGCGAAACTGCCGGCCATGAAGCTCTTGGCCAGCTCCAATTCATCCGCTTTCACTTTACCGAGCCGCATGTTCTCCAACTCGAAGATCATTTCGGTGAGCGCACTGTCCGTAACCCCTGTTCGCACGCTCGCGCCCGCATTGAAATTGCCGCAATAGCGATCGCTCTCCAAGGAACTGTACGCTCCATAGGTGTAACCCTTGTCCTCGCGGAGGTTCTGCATCAAGCGTGCGTTGAAGACCCCGCCCCCCAGAATGGTGTTCATCACCTGACCGGCCAATGCCATGGGGTCGTTGGGCTTCAGGTCCAACGGGAACTGTATGCGTACCACGGACTGCGGTGCTCCGGGGCGGTCCACGATCACCACGCGGCGCACGCGGTACGCCCCGGGTGCCTTGGTGGGCCGAAGCACCGTGCCCAAGCCTTCCACTACTTCCTGGCCATCCTCGTTCTTCGTCACCGCGAAAGGCGATCCTTTCCAACTCCCAAAGGCCTTCTCGGCCAGTTGTCGGGCCTCCTGCTCGGTAATGTCACCGACGAACACGATGAAGCCCTTCGAGGGTTGGAAAAAACGCTGATAGTAAGCCCTTAGATGTTTGCTCTCGATGGCGTTCACGGACTTTTCCGTGGCCACCTCCCCATAGGGATAACCCTTGTTGAACGTCAGCACCCGACCCACGAGCTCGGCGATGGCGTCGGGGTCGTCCTTGCGGCCCTGGATGTTGCTCAACGTGCGTTTGCGCGCTTTCTCGAACTCTTCATCCGGGAACTTCGCATCGAGGGTCACGTCTTGCACAAGCCCGAAGAGGGTGCTGAAGTTCTTCTTCAAGCAACTCGCATAGATTCCGTCGCTCGCCCCCGAGAGGTCGGCCCCCAGTCGGTCGACCGCCTCATCGATCTCTTCCTTGGTCCTTTGGCCGGTGCCGGACGTCAGCAGTTCGCCAACCATGTCGATATACCCGGCCTTGTCGCCTTGCATCACCGGTTCGATGTCGAACTTCACCTGGACGCTCACCAGAGGTTGCTTGTGGTTCTCGACCACAATCACGCGCATGCCGTTCGCGAGCAGAAAGGTCTCATGCGCCCCGATGTTGACGTCAGGTGCGGGTGAGGGCTTGGGCGGTTTGGTGCGGTCGATCTGTGCGTTCATCAGGGCCGGAAAAAGGAAGGCGATCAGGAAGGCGATGGCGCCGAACCAGCGAGGTCCGAAGGAAGGTCGACGGTTCATTTCGGTTGCGCGCTTTTCGGGAGATAATGCAGCACTACACGGCTCTCGGGGTTGAAGTACTCCTTCGCAACGCGCTGCAGGTCGGCCGTTGTCACCGCGAGGTACTTGCCCAACTCCTTGTTCACCTGCGCCGCGTTCCCGAAGAAAGTATACGCATTGGCCAGGTTGGAGGCCACTCCGCTCATGCGGCTATTGTCGCGAATATTTTCGGATTCGATCTGTGCCTTCAGCTTCTCCAACTCGTCCTCGGGCACCATCACGTCGCGAACCTTGGCGAACTCCGCGTCCATGGCCGCCTCCAGGTCCATGGCGTCCACTCCCATGTTCGCGACAGCGAAGGCGATGGCCAGTCCGGGGTGCTCGAAGGGAAGACTGAAGGCCCCCACATAAACCGCCTTCTGATCCCGGTCCTTGACCTGTTTGTTCAACCGTGAACTGTTGCCATTGCTTAAAAGCCGGTTCAGCATTTCCACAGCGTAGAAATCCTCGGTACCATAGGCCGGAATGCGATACGCCTGGACCACGGCCGGAAGTTGGATCTGATCATAGACCACATCGCGTTTCTCCCCTTTCAGCGGCGGTTCGTTCATCTCTGTTCGGGTGATGGCGCCACCCTTCGGGATGCCGGCGAAGTACTTCTCCACCTGCTTGCGGGTTTTGGCGGGGTCAAGATCCCCGGCTATGACAAGCACGGCGTTGTTGGGGACATAGTAGGTCTTATAGAAGGCCACGTAGTCCTGCTCGCTCGCCGCGTTCAGGTCCTCCATGAAGCCGATGGTCGGCCACTTGTACGGATGCACTTCGTAGGCGCGATCGAGCACTTCGATGAGGATGCTACCGTAAGGCTGGTTCTCGTACCTCTGGCGGCGCTCCTCCTTCACGACCTCGCGCTGCGTTTCGATCCCCTTCTGGTCCACGCGCGCGTGCAACATCCGCTCGCTCTCCAGCCATAGGCCCAGTTCCAGTTGATTGCTTGGCAGCACCTCGTAGTAGTAGGTGCGGTCACCGGTGGTGTTCGCATTGAGCACCCCTCCCGCTTTCTCCACGTATTTACTGAACTCCCCACGCGCGATGTTGTTGGATCCCTCGAAGAGCAGGTGTTCGAAAAAGTGCGCGAATCCGCGCCGGTCCGCCCGTTCGTCCTTGCTGCCAACATGGTACATCACGCTCACGGTAACGATCGGCGTCCCATGGTCCTCATGCAGGATGACGTGCAGGCCGTTATCCAGATCGAACTCGGTGTAAGCGATCGCGCGCTGCTGCGCGGGAGCGGCCACGGTGGTCATCATAGCGCAGAGGGTGGGTATCAGGGTTCTCATGCCAAAGCGGCTGGAAAGGAGCGCAAATCTAGCAGGTTCGCACACCCCGCTGGAGCCCCGCCGCCGTGGTAAATTTGTGCGATGACCGCCCTTCCCCGCTTACCTCTCCCACTGCGGTGGCGGGCCTTGCGTTACGCGGTCTCATTGATCGGGCCTGCACTCGGCTTCCTCAGCCTGAGCGGTGATGGCTGGACGTGCTGGGCATTCCCGATCTATGCCTTCGGGTTCGTTCCGCTGCGCGAACTGCTCGCTGATCCGGATCATCGCAACCTCACCAGCGCCGAAGAGGAGATGATAGGCCGCGACCGGCTCTTTGACCTGCTGCTCTACCTCATGGTGCCCATCGTATGGGGGTTGCTCGCCTATTTCCTCTGGCGGACCGCCCAACCCGGCCAGCCGTGGGTGGATGTTCTGGGACGCATCCTCAGCATGGGTATCGTATTGGGCGTTTATGGGATCAACGTTGGGCACGAGTTGGGGCATCGTTCCAAAGGCTGGGAACGCGATCTGGCGCGTGTGCTACTCACCTCGTCGCTCTATGCCCATTTCATCATCGAACACAACCGTGGCCACCATCGGCGTGTGGCCACCATCGAGGATCCCGCCTCCGCGCGTTTCGGCGAACCGATCTACGCTTTCTGGCCGCGCACGATCGTGGACGGTTTTCGCTCGGCCTGGCGACTGGAACGTGAGCGGCTGGCCCGGGAGGGGCGCACGACCTGGGACCCTCGCAACGAAATGCTCCGGGGGTGCCTTGTGGAGGTGGCTTTGGTGCTCGGGGTCGGTTCCTTTTTCGGCGGGTGGGTGTTAGTGGCCTATATCGCGGCGGCTCTGATCGGTATCCTCCTGCTTGAAACGGTTAACTACATCGAACACTACGGTTTGGGTCGCGTTCTGGATGCAAAAGGCAGGCCTGTGCGGGTAGCGCACGTACACTCCTGGAACAGCGACCATCCACTCGGCCGTCTCATGTTGTTCGAACTCACCCGGCACAGCGATCATCATTACAGGGCGAGCAGGAAATACCAGACGCTTCGATCGATCCCCGATAGCCCGCAAATGCCCACGGGCTACCCGGGCATGATGCTCCTCTCTCTTTTGCCCCCGTTGTGGTTCCGAGTGATGCATCCACGTATCGATGCGCTGGTGGCCTCACATGGAGGGCTGGTGAAGATCGCGGAGGGTGCTTGAAGCCACAAGGCGGAGCACGATCACCTTGTGACGACGGCTATCTTGCCGCCATGTCCAACGCCTGGATCGCGATCAGCGAACAACTACCGCGAGATGGACAGCGTGTGCTCTGCTGGGTACCAGGGCATCAGGTCTACTTGCCAGGAAAGACGGGGACAATGGATCTGCGCGAAGCGGTGATCCTACGCTTCCAGCAGGACTACTTCCTGAAGAACCCGAGCAAGACGGGACAGGCCACAAGCGCACACTTTTGGGCCGGTGAAGGCACGAGTAATCAGTTTTTCGAAGCGGTCACCCATTGGCAGCCGCTTCCCGATGCGCCGTGATCAGCGATCGCCGGTCGGCATGATCTCGAGCAGGTCCACCTCGAAGATCAATGCGCTGTTCAATGGAAGTTCACCTCCCGGGCCTTTGGAATTGCCATAGGCCAGCCCGGAAGGGATGTAGAACTTGTAGCGCGAACCTGCCGCCATCAATTGCAAGCCCTCGGTCCAACCGGGGATCACTTGTCCTACACCGAACGTAGCAGGCTCACCACGCTTGTAGGAGCTATCGAATTCTTTGCCATCGATCAGCGTGCCGCGGTAGTTCACCTTCACCATATCAGCCGCTGTCGGCTTAGGACCGGTGCCCGCCTGGAGCACTTCGTACTGAAGGCCGCTCGCGGTGGTCTGCACCCCGGCCTTCTTTCCGTTCTCGGTCAACCAGGCCTCCCCTTTGCGCAAGTTCTCCTCACCTTCCAACTGCTCGCGGGCCATGATCTTCTTCTGTGCCTCCATCATATAGGCCTGCACGAGGGTGCGGACGTTCTCTACGCTGATGCGCTCCGCGCTGTCCAGTCCGTCCTGGATACCCATGGCCATTGCGTCCACGTTCAACGAATCCAGACCACCCATCTTCATGTTGTGCCCGATATCCGTGCCTATACCATAGCTCACGGAGTCGATCTTGCTCTTCAACGGGGTGTTCCGGCCTTTTTGCCCGGTGACCTCGTTGGAGCATGCGGTGATGAGCATCGCGGCGAGCGCGATCAAGAAGGAGCGGATGAACATGATCGTAGTTTGGGGCCGCGAAGATAACCGTTACCGGATACGACGCTAGTCCCCTAACAGAGTGCGTATCTTCCTATTGAAACGGACGAACCGGGCGAGGTCGCTATGGTGACCCTTGGGGAACCCGATCAATTCGCGTTGCCGATCGCTGGGTATACAGGAATACAGTCGTAGTGCGCTGGAAAAAGGCACCACCGCGTCCTTCTCGCCGTGGAAGATGTAGATCGGACATTGCACGTCCGTTATCCGCTCACAATTGTCGAAAGTGTACCGCAAGAGAAGACCGTAGGGCAACCAACGGAAGTAATGGCGCGCAGCGTCGATGAGGCGCGCGAAGGGTGCCTCCAACAAAAGTAGTTTGGGGCGACCTCGACCAGCGGTGGGAATGGCGAGGGCACAGCCCAACGACCGCCCGTACAGTACGATCTCCGTTTCCGGCATTTCCTTGCACAGCTCCGCATACCAAGTCCAGGCATCCGCTAGCAACGCTGCTTCGCTGAGCTTGCCACGGCTCTTGCCGTACCCCCGGGGGTCCGGCATCAGCACCGCCCATCCCAGCCGGGTGAACCGCGGCGCACGTCGGCCCCAACGGCGAAGTGTGCCCGTGTTGCCGTGGAAGTAAAGCACCACGCCTTTTGT
>Ga0138256_10002292_pt1 | contig 20562 bp, 11 predicted proteins | sample KNB2016incub_MG_FD_105486 | JGI IMG/M metagenome (GOLD analysis project Ga0138256, IMG submission 105486) | Active sludge microbial communities from wastewater in Klosterneuburg, Austria - KNB2014incub_MG | ecosystem: Engineered > WWTP > Activated sludge > Unclassified | place: Austria... | reverse complement strand
TTGCGGGACCGTTAACTTCGCGCCCTTTCGCGATGGGCCCACCGTGAGCGGCCCTCTTCCCAACGCCCCCTCCCACCATGCTCGGTGTATTCAACAAAGCGATCAAGTCCATTTTCGGCGACAAAGCCACACGCGACCTGAAGGAAGTGACCCCGTTGGTCGAACAGGTCAAAGTGGAATACTCCAAACTCTCCGTCCTGGACCATGACGGTCTGCGTGCCCGCAGCGCTGCCTTGCGCTCGCTGATCCGGGAGCGCGTTCGCGTGGAGGAGGAGCGGCAGCAAGCACTGCGGGCGGAGATCGATGCCGACCCGCACATGGACATACACGCCCGAGAGGCACGGTACGAGGAGGTCGACACCCTCGAAAGCACCATCATCAAGCGTATGGAGGAAGTGCTGCTCGAGATCCTACCCGAGGCCTTCGCCATCATCAAGGATACCGCCCGCCGCTTCAAAGAGGAAAAGGAACTCCGCGTCACAGCAACCGAACATGATCGGCACCTGGCCACCACGCGTGACAGTGTCGTGGTGGAAGGAGAAAAGGCCGTTTGGAAGAACACTTGGACGGCCGCAGGTACCCCTATGACCTGGGACATGGTCCACTACGACGTCCAGTTGATCGGAGGCGTCGCGCTGCATAGCGGCAAGATCGCCGAGATGGGTACCGGTGAAGGCAAAACACTCGTTGCCACGCTGCCGGTATTCCTGAACGCGCTCGCGGGCCGAGGCGTGCATGTGGTAACCGTGAACGATTACCTGAGCAAACGGGACAGCGAGTGGATGGGCCCGATCTATGAATTCCATGGCCTCTCCGTGGATTGCATCGACAAGCACCAGCCCAACAGCGCGGAACGTCGGCAGGCCTACCTGGCGGACATCACCTTCGGCACCAACAACGAGTTCGGGTTCGACTATCTGCGCGATAACATGGCGCATGCACCGTCCGCACAAGTTCAACGCAAGCACCACTTCGCCATCGTGGATGAAGTGGACAGCGTGCTGATCGACGATGCGCGCACTCCGCTCATTATCAGCGGCCCCACCCCAAAGGGCGAAGTACACCAGTTCGATGAGTACAAGCCGCGCGTGGAGCGACTTTACGCCGCCCAACGCCAGTTGGTCACCAAGCTCCTGGCCGAGGCGAAGGAAGCCCTGAAGGGCCTTGGGGAGGGCAACCCCTCCAAAGAACAACTGGAACGAGGCGGCATTGCTCTCCTGCGCGCGCACCGCGGTCTGCCGAAGAACAATGCGCTGATCAAATTCCTCAGCGAACCCGGCGTCCGCGCCCACCTGCAGAAGACCGAGAACTTCTACATGCAGGACCAGAGCAAGGAAATGCCGAAGGTGGATCTGGAGCTCTTCTTCGTGATCGAGGAGAAGCAGAACCAGATCGAGCTCACCGAAAAGGGCGTGGACCTCATCAGTGGCGATGTGCAGGACGCGCACTTCTTCATTATGCCCGACGTGGGGGCCACCATCGCCGAGATCGAAAAGAGCGGCGCATCGGTGGAAGAAAAAGCCAGGCGCAAGGACGAACTGCTCCGCGACTTCGCCATCAAGAGCGAACGCATACACACCGTGAACCAGCTTATCCGCGCTTACACCCTGTTCGAGAAGGACGTGGAGTACGTGGTGATGGACGGCAAGGTGAAGATCGTGGACGAGCAGACAGGCCGAATAATGGAGGGGCGCCGCTACAGCGACGGACTGCACCAAGCCATTGAGAGCAAGGAAAGCGTGAAGGTGGAAGCCGCCACGCAGACCTACGCGACCATCACCCTGCAGAACTACTTCCGCATGTACCACAAGCTGGCGGGCATGACCGGAACGGCGGAAACGGAAGCCCAGGAGCTGTGGGACATCTACAAACTGGATGTGATGTCCATCCCCACCAACCGGCCGGTGGTGCGGATCGATAATGAGGACATGGTCTTTAAGACCAAACGTGAGAAGTATACCGCCGTGATCGACGAGATCGCGAAACTGCAAGAGGCCAGCCGCCCAGTGCTGGTAGGCACTACCAGTGTTGAAGTGAGCGAGCTGATGAGCAAAATGCTCACAATGCGCAACATCAAGCACAACGTGTTGAACGCGAAGCAGCACGCTCGTGAGGCCGAGATCGTCGCCCAGGCGGGCTTGCCGGGCACCGTGACCATCGCCACCAACATGGCGGGGCGGGGTACGGACATCAAGTTGGGCCCTGGCGTGAAGGAAGCGGGCGGCCTGGCCATCATCGGTACGGAAAAACACGAGAGCCGACGGGTGGACCGCCAGCTTCGGGGCCGCAGCGGACGGCAAGGCGACCCGGGATCCTCCCAGTTCTACATCAGTCTGGAGGACGACCTCATGCGCTTGTTCGGTAGCGAGCGCATCGCGAAGCTCATGGATACCCTTGGCCTGAAGGAAGGTGAGGTCATCCAGCACGCGATGGTGACGCGCAGCATCGAACGCGCCCAGAAGAAGGTGGAGGAGAACAACTTCGGCACCCGCAAACGGCTGTTGGAATATGACGACGTGATGAACAGCCAGCGCACAGTGATCTACAAGCGGCGCAACCACGCGCTGTTCGGCGAACGGCTGAAGCTGGATATCTTGAACATGTTCAACGATGTGGGGCAGTCCACAGTGACCCAGCACCACGAGACCGGGGATTTTGAGGGGTACCAACTGGAGCTATACCGGCGTCTGCACTGCGAAAGTCCGGTGAACGCGGAAGAGTTCCGGAAGAGCGACCCGGACAGGTTGGTGGAACAAGTGTTCGAAGCGGCAATGAGCACCTACGAGCGGCGCGGGGCCAAACTGGCGGAGCAAGCGCTACCGGTGATCAGTGACGTGTACCTGAACCAGGGCGCGCAGTACGAGAACATCGTGGTGCCGATCACCGACGGTATCCGCACCATGCAAGTGGTCACCAATTTGGAGAAGTGCTACCGCAGCGGAGGACGCGAACTGATAGGCAGCATCGAGAAGTACATCACCCTGGCGATCATCGACAACGAGTGGAAGGAACACTTGCGCGAAATGGACGAGTTGCGCCGGAACGTGCAGAACGCGAGCATCGAGCAGAAGGATCCCCTGTTGATCTACAAGTTGGAGAGCTTCAACCTCTTCAAAGCCATGATGGAGAAGTTGAACGGTGATGTGGTGGGGTTCCTGGCCGGCGCGGGATTGCCTTCGGCCCAACCCAACGTGCAACAGGCCCAGGCCCCGCGTGCACCGCAGCAGAAGCTACAGACCAGCCGCACCGACGTTCCACAGTACGCCGGTGCCAGCAGCAGCGGAGCTCCCTCCCCGCGACCCTCAGGTCCGGCCCATCGCCAACCTCCACCACCCGCTGCACCACCACGCCAGGTTCAACCGGTGCGGGTGGAGAAGAAAGTGGGACGGAACGATCCCTGCCCTTGCGGAAGCGGCAAGAAATTCAAGCAGTGCCACGGAAAGGAGGCGTAACTCATCCCGGGACCCAAAACAAAGGCCGAAGGCCCCGACGGATCGGGGCCTTCCTGCTATGGTGTATGACGTGTGGTTCAGAAATCAATAGGCACGCGCATCTGCACGCGCACCGGGCGCCCTCGGTCCATTCCAGGGCTCCAGGGTGAACTGCCCCTCAATGCGTCCACCACCCGTTGGTCCAGGAGTTCGCTTTCCCCCTCCAAGACTTTCACTTCGGAGAGGTTACCGTCCTTCTCTACCGTGACGCTGGTGATCACCTCCCCTTTGACGCGGTTATCTCCCGTGGTCACTTTGGAGCGGACATACTTTACCAGCGCCTTTTCTCCGCCAGGATAGCGAGGCATGGTCTCCGCGCGGGTATAGAGAATGCTCGCGAGCGCGTCGGGATCGTAGACTTTTTCCGCCAATTCGCGACCCCATTGATCATAGCGTTGCCACACACCGCTCTTCAACCCTTCGGCGAAATCACCGGTGCTCTCCACCTTCCCATTGGGATGGTAGAACGTGAACCGGCCATGCGGAACACGCAGTTGTGGATCCGCGTAGTGGCCCTCGGAGAGCAGCTTCTTCTTGACCGAATAGGTGCGACCCAAATAGAACGCACCCTCCACGCCCTCCTGTACCCTGTAGTAGGATGCCTTGCCCTTGGTGGTCACCTCGAGCTGTCCGTTGAGGTATACCGGGTCAGGGTTCTGTCCGGCCGCAGTGGGCTCGGTCACCAAAACCGTGAACACGATGACGACAAGGGCGGGTATCAAGTGGCGTTTCACAGTGGTGTTCGGTTCCGGGAAGACCGGACCGACACTTGATACGGGGAGCCGAAGGCAGAGTTACACGGAACCTAGCCGGCCCATCCCTCGCGGTCCAGGCTTCGGTACTGAATGGCTTCGGCCAGATGCTCCGTGCGGATATCCGGGCTGCCCGCAAGATCAGCAATGGTGCGTGCTACCTTGAGGATCCGATCATAGGCCCGAGCGCTGAGGCCCAATCGTTCCATCGCCTTCTCCAGCAATGCCTTGCCTGCTCCATCAATGCGGCAGATCTCCCGTAATTGTCGACTACCGATTTGTGCATTGCAATGGAGGCCCCTCCCTTCGTAGCGCTTCTCCTGGAGCCGACGCGCTCGAATGACCCGCTCGCGCATCGTGGCGCTGTGTTCGGTAGGGCGTTCCGCGCTCAGTTCACTGAACGGAACAGGGGTTACCTCGATATGGATGTCGATCCGATCCAGCAGGGGTCCGCTGATCTTGCTCAAGTACTTCTGCACAACGCCGGGGGCACAAACACATTCCTTGTCCGGGTGATTATAGAAACCGCACGGGCAGGGGTTCATCGCCGCCACTAGCATGAAGCTCGCCGGATACTCCACGGTGAATTTGGCCCTACTGATCGTGACCATGCGATCCTCGAGAGGTTGTCGCAATACCTCCAACACAGTACGCTTGAACTCCGGCAATTCATCCAGGAAGAGTACGCCGTTATGCGCCAGGCTGATCTCGCCGGGCTGCGGATAGGATCCGCCACCTACGAGCGCTACATCACTGATGGTATGATGCGGCGAACGATAGGGACGCACGCTGAGCAGGCTATCCTCCTTACGCAGCTTGCCGGCCACGCTGTGGATCTTGGTCGTCTCGAGCGCCTCTTCCAGATTGAGCGGAGGCAAGATCGTAGGAAGGCGCTTGGCCAGCATGGTCTTGCCTGCGCCGGGCGGACCGATCATGATGATATTGTGCCCACCCGCGGCAGCGATCTCAAAGGCCCGTTTGATGTTCTCCTGCCCTTTTACGTCCGAAATGTCCACCAAATAAGAGCTGCTGCTGGAAGCGAATTCCGCCTCGATATCCACCTGCTCGGGGACCACACCGGGTCGGTCGCTCAGGATATCTATCACCTCGCGCAAATGCTGAACGCCATATACCGTGAGCCCGTTCACAATAGCGGCCTCCCGGGCGTTCTCCCGCGGCAAGATGATGCCCTTAAAGCCCAAGCGCTTCGCTTCGATGGCGATGGGTAACGCACCCTTGATAGGGCGCACACCGCCATCCATGGATAGTTCGCCCATGACCAGATGGTCCGCGAAGCGATCGGAAGGGATCTGGCCAGTGCTCCCGAGTATGCCTACGGCCATGGGAAGATCGTAGGCGCTGCCCTCCTTATGCACATCGGCAGGCGCGAGATTGATCACCGTACGCTTGCCGCGCGGGAAGTAGAGGCCACAGCTACGCACGGCATTGTCCATGCGATGATAGCTCTCCTTCACCGCGTTGTCCGGCAGGCCTACCAGATAGAACTTGACCCCCTTTGAGACGTCCACTTCGGCGGTGACGATAGTGGCGTTGATTCCGAACACCGCGCTACCGAAGACCTTGACCAGCATGGTGCCTAGGCTAACTCCTGTTCGATATGGTCGATCAAGGCATGGATCACCTTGATATGCACCTCTTGGACCCGATCGGCAAAGCCATAGTGCGGCACGCGCACTTCGACAGTACAAAGCGGGCTGAGCGCACCGCCATCCTTGCCTGTAAGGCCGATCACATGCATCTGCCTGGCCCGCGCCATCTCCGCGGCACGCAGCACGTTCGGACTGTTGCCGCTGGTACTGATGGCAAGAAGTACATCACCTTCCCGGCCATGGGCCTCCACGAAACGGGAGAACACCTGGTCAAATCCATGATCGTTCCCCACACATGTGATGTGACCGGGATCGCTGATGGAGATCGCCGCAATGGGTGGGCGATCGTTCCGGAAGCGCCCCGTTAGCTCCTCCGCGAAATGCATGGCATCGCACATACTTCCACCGTTCCCGCAGCTGATCACCTTGGCCCCTTGCTTCAAGCAATAGCTGATGAAGGCCGCCGCGCGCTCGACGTTGGCGATGTTCTCCTGGTCCGTGAGGAACCGTTGAAGCACGTCGGCGGCTTCGGTGAAATGCGATCGGATGCGGTCGTTGCTCATCCCTCCAAAGATGCATCACAACGCCTGATCGTGCCGACACATCGTGCGAGGTCCCGTATCTTTCTCGCAAAGGCCAGACGTGCCAGGAGCGTCGGGCAGGTCCTCTTTAGCGGCTGGCGCGTTGTTCGAGCACCTGCATACCCTGCAATCCCCTCAACAAGAACGATCGGTACTCTCCCACATCGGGAGTGTATGCCACAGGGTCGGTTAGCAGCTGGCCATCGGGACTGAGCAACGCATAGAACGGTTGCGAACTGATCACGAACGTCTCCGCCTGCACTGTGCTCCACTTATTGCCTTTCGTAATGATCTGCTTCTTCTTGCCCGAACTGGTGGTGTAGACATGTTGCTGCTCCTTGGGCAACTCTTCCTTGTCATCCACATACAAAGAGGCCAGCACGTATTTATCCTGGATCAGGTCGTACACACCGACCTCGGGCCATACGTGCTCCTCCATCTTCCGGCAGTTCACACAAGCATACCCGGTGAAATCCAAGAGCAGCGGTTTGTTCTCCGCCTTGGCCCGAACCATCGCCGCGTCCAGGTCGTGGAAGCAGTCCAGGTTCTGCGGGCAATGCTTCGGAAAGATCCAACTATACCCCACGGGTGGAGCCAGGCCGCTCATCAGCTTGAGCGTATGGAACGTTCTCGTGTCGTCATTGTATCGGAAGCCCATGACCAGATACCCGGTGGTCAACGCGAACAGCGCTGTGAACGCCCAACGCAAGCCGGACAGTTTGTTCACCGGACTGTCATGTGGGAAACGGATCCGGCCAAGCAGATATAGAACGATACCCAATGCACAAACTACCCACACCGCCATGAACAACTCGTACGGGACAATGCCCCAATGCTTCACCAGATCCGCATTGCTCAGGAACTTGAACGCCAACGCCACCTCCGCGAAACCAAGCACGACCTTCACACTATTGAGCCAACTGCCACTGCGGGGCAGGCTGTTGAGCCATTGAGGGAACAGTGCAAAAAGTGCGAAGGGTAGTGCGAGGGCCATTCCGAACCCGCTCATACCAGCGGTAAGCTGCCAGGCCCCCCCATCGGCCGTGAGCGCGCCGGCCAACAGCGAACCCAGGATCGGGCCGGTGCAACTGAAGGAGACCAACGCCAGTGTCAACGCCATGAAGAAGATACCGATCAGCCCACCGAACTTGGACGCGTTCTGGTCCATCTTGTTCACCCAACTGCTGGGCAGGGTGATCTCGAAATAACCGAAGAACGAGACCGCGAACACCAGGAAGATGACGAAGAAGAAGAGGTTCAGCCAGGGGTTGGTGCTGATCTCGTTGAAGATCTCCGGGTTCACCGAACCCAACAAATGGAACGGCAGGCTGAAGAGCAGGTAGATAAGCAGTATGAACCCGCCGTACGTGAGCGCGTTCTTCAAACCCTTCGCCTTATCCTCACTGCCCTTGGTGAAGAAGCTCACGGTAAGTGGGATCATGGGGAACACGCACGGTGTGAGCAGCGCGAGCAGACCACCGATGAAACCCAGGAAGAAGATCTGCCACAAGGATGTGGTCGCATGCAGTTCGGAAACTTCGCCCGTACCGGCCTTCACCACAGGCGTCGCGAGATCGACGTTGGGGAGTTTGTAGTTGATCCCGGCCGCATCCGCCAACCCTTCAGCGACGGGCGAACCACCGATCATGGCAACTCCGGTGGCCGGCACAATGGAGAAGCGCAGGGGGTCAGGGAATATGCATGCCTCGTCATTACAGCTCATGTAGTTGATCGATCCACTGACCGCCAACATCGGGTCCTTGACACTTACGGTCCGTTCGAACGTGACCACATGTTTGTACTTCCTAACGATCACCCCGAACATCTCGTCCATGCCTTCCACCATTTCAGCGCCGATCTCGGAACCAGTGCCCTGTGGGGTGAAGTGGGCCAGAGTATCGAAACCTATACTGGTCGGGATAGGCCCCTCCGCACCGAACACTTTCTGCGAATAGATATACCAGCCGTCCTGAACAGTGGCGGAAAAGGCGAATGACCAGCTACCCGCGCCGAGATCTTTGGCGACCATCGTCCAAGCCACCGGACCAGCGTCCATGGCCACATCGGCAGCGTCCATGGGGAACGGGAGACTGTTGAGTTCCGATCGGTCCTGCGATGGTGTGATCCTGAAATAAACCAACTCCGGTGGCAGGCAGCTTTGGTCGTTGCAGGTCATGTACTCAATCCGGCCTGTGATGGGCTTCGTAGTATTCGAGAGCCGCACCCGCTGCGTGAAGAGCACATGGCCCTTGAATTTCTTCACCTCAAGATCGAACAGGGGATCGTGACCCTGTACCACTTTGGCGCCATCCTCAGCGGGAATTCCGATCAAGGCGACGTGCGGCAGTGTGTCGAAGTCGATGGTGGTGGGCAGTGGGCCCAGATCCCCGACGTTCTGTTGGGAATAGACATACCAACCGTCCTGAATGTCACCCCGGAACAAAAGGTCCCATTCACCCTTCTCCACTTCCACCATGGAGACGGTCCATTTCACTGGTTCCAGTTGCGCGGCAGCCCCTGACTGCTGCGCCACGGCCGATAACTGGAACAGCAGAAGTGACAGGGAACTCAGGATACTGCGCATGCGCTCACTTAGATGATGCGGGAATATTCAACGTGAACGGCATCGCCACAGGCGGAAGGCAGGTCTTGTCATTGCACATCATGTATTCCACCTCGCCCTGCAGATCGAAAGCACTTGCCGTTCGTCGCACTACGGTGACACTGAACCTCGGGGTCCCGGAATGGTGTCTGACCAGCATGCCGAAGTTGGGATCCATTTCTTCCACCGGCCGGGGTTCATGCACGCCCCCACGGATGTCATGATCCGCTCCAGGCGTAATCCGCACTACCGTGGGCAAGGGGCCATCCTCGCGCGGCAGCACCGTGGCATAGATGTGCCAACCGGGATCGATCAAAGCGTCCATTCGCACCTCCACCAGGTCACCTTCCAAAGCGGATGCGGAGAACGACCAGGCGATAGGCGGCGCGGCCGGAGAATCCACTGGCGACGGTAGGCTGGTCAGCAATATTGTCAAGAGGGTGGTCATGGGGAGGTTCGAAGTGCAAAAATATCCGCGCCGAGGGGCCCCTCATCAAGGCAACTTGCCCAATGCTTGCGATCCCAGAGCGAGCGAGCTAAAGCGGCATCTCAAAGTCGATCACGCGGACCAGGGAATGGCATGGCCGTATTTCAGTACGATCGTCTTGTCATCCACGGACCAGATGGTGGTTTCCACCGCCTTAAGGCCTTCGGTTTCGCGAAATAGGATGCGGCACTTCCCATGCTCCCCATTGCCGAGATGTAACGCACGGTCCACTTTGCGGAGCAACTGCGCGCGGTGATCCGGGGAAAGCCGCACTGGTTCGGAGGGGAAAACCAACGACCCAACATACTCTTTATTGACGACAACGGCAGCGGTCGGCTTCATCGGGATCGTTCCTAGGATGCGGAAGGTAGCACATCCGGAGATGCGGAACTCAGCACCTCTCCGTTGACCACAGCGTCCGCTCCTCGAGGTGCCACGAACCCGTTCGCTCCACGATGTCCTACCACCCATGCGATAGTCCCATTCGAGCAAAGCACATAGGTCCGTTCCTTCAAATGGCGAGGCACCTTGGCATCGATCAAAAGGTCGCTGACCGATCGCGTGCCTGACATCCCATGAGGGCGAAAGCGATCACCATGTTGCCAAGGCCGCAAAAGCAATGGGAAATCGAGCCGTTCGGACAAGAGTCGCACACTTCCGGGGCCCAGGTCAAGACCATCCGTCCCAGAGGAACGACGAGTGAGGCGCACCGGTGCCTCCGCCGGAAGAGCCAGGTCCCAACCTACCTGGTAGCTTGGCAGGACCCCCGATCGGGCGGTCATGACCAGGATAGCGTCACGGTCCACCAGCAAACGGTAGTCGGCAGAATGAAATTCGGCGCCAGTATGACGTTCCAAGGTTGCCCGTAACAGACCCTCCAGCTGTTCCGGATGGAACCCGAGATGCCGGAGACGATGATGCAATAGCAGTCGTGGTGCTCGCGAGGAGGCCAACGCACTGAACGGGATCCGATCCTCCGGTAAAGCGTCCAAAAGAGGCGCCGATCGCGCGGTCCATTCCTGGACCAAGTCGCTGAACAGGTCCAACGAACGGGCCATCGTGCGGCTTGCGCCCGGGCGGATCCGCTCCATCAAGGGTAGCAGCTCATGCCGCACGCGGTTCCGGAGAAAGGCCAGGTCCGTATTGCTGCTATCCTCACGGAAAGGGATACGATGGGTCGAAGCGTACGCGAGTATCTCATCCCGCCCCACGCTCAGCAATGGGCGCACCACGTTCCCCGATCTGCGCGGTATACCCGCCCAACCGGCGATACCAGTGCCCCGAAGAAGGTGCATGAGCAGGGTCTCCACCGCATCATTCCTGTGGTGTGCCATGGCAATGGCACGGAGCCCGGCCAAGGCAGCGGTCTCGTTCAACCATGCGTAGCGCAGATCCCTGGCCACCATCTCCAAGGATCGACCTGACCCGACACGAGCCTCCAACACCGGCAACGAGCCGCTTACGAACGGAATGTTCCACTGGTCGCAGTACCGACGCACATGATCGTGGTCCGCAAGACTTTCCGCGCCACGCAATCCATGGTCCGCGTGAGCGGCGGTCACAGGATATCCTTCCGCCCGAAGAACGTGCAACAGAACCATGCTATCCATCCCTCCACTGACCGCCACCAGCACGGGTTGTTCCGGTTCCAACAAACCATGTACACGGACGGCGCGACGCAGCTCAGGCACCAGCATGACCAATGGCTTGGAGCACCGAGCGGGCTTTGAGCGCGCATTCCTCCCATTCTGATTCCGGATCGCAGGCGGCCGTAAGAGCGCTACCGCTCAGCAAACGGGTAAAACCCGAACCCGCATCGTGCTCAATGGTGCGGATCACCACGTTCAAGTCACCTGTGCCCTCCGGCCCGAACCAACCGAGGCTTCCGCTGAATAGACCCCGGTTCTGATCCTCATGCTCATCGATCAGTGCCATGGCACGCACCTTTGGAGCACCTGTCATACTGGCCATTGGGAAGGCCGCTTGAACGGCTTCCACTGGTCGGCACCCAGGGCGAAGTGTGGCACTTACGGTCGATACCATTTGATGGACCTGACGATGGCTTTTGACGGCACAAAGCTCCTCCAGCCGAACGCTTTCTCGATCCCCCACGCGGCTCAAGTCGTTCCGCACGACATCGGTGGCCATGATATTCTCGGAACGTTCCTTGGGGTCCGAGGCCAACTGCTCGGCCTCCGCCTTGTCCATGGCAGGATCGACATGTCTGGGTCGTGTTCCTTTCATTGGTTGGGACCACACCCGGCCGTGCCCGAAGCGCAGGAACCTTTCCGGGCTGGCCGCCAATGCGAACTGTTCATCCCACCGGTAGAAGGAAGCAAAGGGTGCGTCGACGTTCTTCAATAACATGGCCGCTGCCGTAAAGGGGTCCCACCCAGGTAGTTGAGCGACCCGTTGGACGCAGTAGTTGACCTCATAGATATCCCCGCGCCGCAAGTGTTCCATCAAGGCATTGGCATGTCGCAAATACGCTTCGCGTTCGGTGGTGCATCGCCAAGGGGTGCTGCTGGTGATGTTGGACAGGTCCGGCTCCATGTCCCCGATCAAGGCCTGGACCACCTCGGCGGCTAGTTCATCGGCGCCCGCAGCGCAGTTCACGGTCCATTGGTCATGTTCCTTCGCGGCGTGCACCAAAGGCGCGAACCAACGAACGATAGGGCGATGAAAGACATCCTGATGGCGACTTACCAGAGGTTCCAGTCCATCCTTGAGCCCATAGGCGACATGCCCCATGGAATGGCCAGGCTCTTGCTCTAAAAAGTCCCTCCACCGGGCTATCGCTGCCTTTGGACGATACTCCTCCATAACGGCTTCAACCCCGATCCCGAGCACCTCCCGGCCTTGGTCGGCCATGCGGAAGTGGAGGAACTTGGGGAAGGCCCGCAGGGAACGTGGATCGAACGGCCGGGAAGCGGTGAACTTTTTGAACGGAACCATACCTGGATGACGAAGTTATCCGCAGGCAAGCAACCCTTATGAAATGATCGCGTCAACCCTCTGACGCTCAAAGGACCAGAATGCATTCCCAGATCCACCCAAATATTTCTGGAACGCAAGCTGGACGGGCTCTCCAAAGCATCCACTGCCTTCAGGAACCCCATTCTCGCGAAACCTTTTCAACCCACCGGGTTGTTATCCAGGCCTGAACCCTTTAGTTTTGAGGTTGCCATGATGAAAACGCTACTCGCCCTCCCCCTCGCGTTCGTCGCTTCCGCCTTGTTCGGTCAAGCGCGCTTGGTCATCAATGATGACGCCTACCTGGTGTTCGACCCGAGCACCCCGGCTGGTCAAGAAACGTGGTTGGTGATAGACAATCCCAATACCAACGCGCTAACGACCGCTGGCACAGGCGGCAACATACGTTCGGAACGAGAGGAGAACTATATCCGATGGGCCATTGGTGCCTCCACCGGCTCGTACATCATCCCCTACAACAGCCCGAACAACGTGGACATGGAGTTGACTTATGTAAAGGCATCCGCTGGCGCTGGAGCCGGATCGATGGTCTTTTCCACATACAACCACAAGGGTATAGCTCCCATATGGGACAATACCGGGTATATGCCTTCTGACGTGACCCATATGAACGACGACCTTACCGGTGCCGTGAACAATTCGGATTGGGTGGTGGATCGTTTCTGGATCATCGATCCCACCGCAGCGGGTTTCGCCTACACCACCAAACCGGACGCGAGCATGGTGATCCGGTATGATGCTGCGGACGTAACCGTTCAGTCGATCAACGGGACCAGCCAGTTGAACGCACAGCGTTTCAACAACGGTGTGGACAAATGGGGCGATTTCAAACCCTCAAGCGCTTGGGCGAACTTGGGTGGGGCGCGACGTTCGGTTACTGTTCCGAACGGTGCAGGTGTGATCCCGGGAACCGAGTTCTATCGTTCTTGGACCTTGTCGGAGATCAACAACCCGCTGCCCATCGAACTCACCGACTTCCGGGCTCAATGCCTAGGGGATCGGGTCGAACTGACCTGGGCCACTGCCACAGAAGCAGGGAACGACTATTTCTCCGTGGAGAAGAGCACGAACAATCAAGATTGGACCGTTATCGGCGAAGTGGACGGTGCGGGAAGCAGCCAGAGCACCACGGTATACACCTTTGCCGATCCACAACCCACTGGGCTTGCCTACTACCGTTTGGTGCAGTCGAATTTCGATCGGAGCACAACGACGAGCGATGTGATCGCGGCAGGTTGCGGGGTAACCGGCGGGATCGAGATCGTGAGCGCTTGGGATGCTGGTGAGGTTTTGACCGTGGTTGTCAGCAGCAGCAATGAAGCGATCTACGATGTGACACTAATGGACGCCCAAGGCAAGATCATGGCCAGCAGTCCACGCGAAACGATCGCCGATGGCATCACCCAGTTGACCATCCCCACGAGTACGATCGCGAGCGGGATCTATATGCTGCAACTTCAGAACGAGGCCAATATGATGGCGCGTCGTGTGCTGCTGCAGTGATCCGAGCCGAACTATCATCTATGAAGGGGCGCCATGAGCGCCTCTTCTCTTTTTGAATTGCGCCAAGGATCCAGACGGAACCGGAAACAGAGAGGACCTATATGATACGCCTGCGGCGTGTGCGCCATGTGATCATTCCGGCGGCAAGCAATGAGCAAGCTCCGGCGAGCAAGGCTATCTGAGCGATCCATTCTCCAAAGCGGACAAAGGGGGATATCTCCCGGTTCAATCGCACGCTGCATCGGATGGCCGTCGGGACCCACCATTCCGTGGCCTGTGACACATCGCCGCGCTGGTTAATGGAACAACTGATGCCCGTGTTGGCCGAACGCGCTACCGCACGCCTGGTCTCGATGGCCCGTAGCCGCGCATAGGCCAAGTGCTGGCGGTAGCCTGCCGTATTCCCCCACCACGCATCATTGGTAATGATCGTTATAAGGTCGGCACCCTGTCGTACATAGTCCGCGACATAATCCCCGAAAACAGATTCGTAACAGATCACCGGAGCCGCGCTGAAAGCCCTGTCCACCGGGCTGAAGCACTCACGTTCGGACTGCTGGGCAAGGCTGCCCGTGGTACCACCCATGTCGATCGAGAGCGCCTCCAGGCTACCGAGCAGTTGTTCGAATGGAAGGAGCTCCACCCCGGCCACGAGTTTGCTCTTGTGGTATACCCCTGCCGGAGGCGAGGTGGACACGAACAACGCCGAATTGGCCGCATCGAACCAAGTGTCGCTGTTGCGCACAGGGCGTGCGGTGACGGACGGGGTCTCTCCATTTCGGAACAAACGGGACGAGGACATTCCGGTCAGGACAGTCGCGGCAGGGTGCTTCTTGAGCCAAGTGCGGATGTGTCCCACACTGCCCGATGCATCAATGTCGTTCTCCCAAAGGCCCTTCAGTACCAACGAGCCATCGTCCTCGAAGTACAGCCCCGCCGGTTCCTGTAAGGCGGTTTCCGGCATCAGCACCAAGCGCGTAGTGTCCGTCATCACCGCATCGGCTTGGGTCAGCATATCCTCCAATTGCGCCAAGGGATCAACGCCACCGAATTTCTCCGAATAAGGATCGATGTTCGGCTGCACAACCACCACTTCAATGGCAGGCCCACGCTCCTCCCAAGTGGTGTAGCGCAGCCAAGAGATGGCTATTGGGACCAAGATCATCGCAACGGCTGATAAGGCCTTGCGACGGGCTAAAGCGGATCCTTCGTTCTTCTGCCAGGCCAAGAGTACGCGTAGGACGAAGAGGTTGGAGAGCAGCACCCACAGGGAACCACCCAGATGACCCGTGACCTCGTACCACTGCACCCATTCGGGTCGTGACGCGAAGCCGTTGCCAAGTGTGAGCCAGGGCCATTGCAAGTCCCAGCGCATGTGTGCCCATTCGCCAGAAAGCCAGAGCGCAACGAAGGCGGCCCATGCCCAGGCCGGACCTGCGGTGCGGCGGATGCGCATGCTGATCCCGAAGGGTAGCAGCATCAACCCGGCGTTGGCCAGCATCACACCGACCCCGAGGAGCAGGCGTGTCTCCCAACCCTCCTGTACATCACCCAGCCATGAAGTGGTGATGAGGTTCCAGACGGCGAGGCCCAGGAAGAGGATCCATAGGGTGCCCTTTCGCCAAGTGGTCCAATGGCCCTTGGAACGTTGCTCCAGGATCCAGAAAAAAGGTGCCAAACCGAAGAGCAACAGGGGCGCCAAGCTCCCCGTGGCCGGCCATGCCAATGTGAGCAGGGCAGCACCCAGTAACGAGAGAAGCAGGTGGGATCGCGTGGTCAAAGCGGCGCTGAAGGTAGCCGGGTGCGATCAGCGCAACAGATACATCTTGCCGAAGCCCTTGTGGAAGTAGGAGGAAGCCCCGGTCTCACGCAACTCCATCTCCGAGCCGTTCAGTTGCGCGATCACGCGATAGAGGTAGACCCCACGCGCCAGGCGATCGCCAAACTCATCGGTGCCATCCCAGGCGAACTCCGTGATGTTGCGCCCCACATGCACAAAGCCCAGCTCGGCCGTGCTGACCTCACGCACCACACGCCCCGTGATGGTCATGATCTGCACCTTCAGGTAGCTCGGTGCCTCGCTGCCCGTTACGGTGAAGACGAAACGCGTGCTGGTGGTGAACGGGTTGGGATAGTTGAGGACCTCGGTAATGGTCGGCCGGTTGATCACCTCGAATTTGATCTCGTAATCATGGTCACCGCTCACGTTTCCGCTGATATCCTCGGCTTGCACGGTCAGTTTGTAGACGCCATCCACGGCCAGTATCGGTCGATACTCGATGTGGGCGATGTTCTCCGCTCCTGTGGTAGGTACGAACCGCATGACCTCCGTGCCGCTGCCATCCACAAAATAGATGCGGCGGAACGATCCGCTGGGGTCGGTCAGATACACTTTGAAATAGGCGGTATCCGCAGGACTGTCGAGCAGCAAGGTGGTGTTCTCGTCATCCAGGGTAACCCTGATCTCGGGTTTGGCGCTCACGATATCGCCATCGAGGATGTGGATACCATCGAAGGTGACATCGAGCAAAGGGTTCTCCTCATCCTCACCGATCTCGAAACGCAGGATGGCGATGTTGTTGAAGTGGTATTGCTCGAACTGATGGTAGATGCCCGTGGTGCTGTCGAGCGGATTGGCTTCGATGATCAAGGAGTTCAGGCCACCCAGACCGGGAGTGGCGAACCGTATCGTGTCCAGCACGAAGGTCCCCGCAGGCAAGGGTGCGTTCACCCGGTGATGCACGGTGATCCGCTGTCCGCCAGCGTTCACCACCCAGGCATCGATCAGCAGGCTGTCCATATCGAACTCGCTGATGTTATGCACCGCCACGGCCACTTCCGCTTGTTGCCCCTCGTACAACCCTTGCACATTGCTGAGGAAGCCCAGCGGTGGATCGATCGCGCATTCGGGCTCGGGGGTCATGAGGAGCTGCCAACGCTTCAGTTGGGTGGGCAGCACGTCGGGCGTCGAGTCGTTGAACAGTTCGGCATTGAGCCTGACATAAGGGTACTGGAGCGCGCTCAACCCTGCGGTGAAGTCGATCTGTGAAATGGAGTCGACAGGGCCATATCGCTCGAACACCATCTCCTCTGATCCGAACGAGTCCACTCCATACACTTGGATACGGATGCTGTCCAAGGGGTCCGGTGGCTTCTCGTCCCAATACATCCCCAACCATTCAGAAGCCGGCCCCGCCAGCGGTGCCGAGAAACTACCCGAGCGGCCTGAGGAAGGCACATCCACGGACAATTCGATCAAGGCATTGATGCTGTCGCCATACAGTTGTTGAGCGCCCAAAGGATCGCCCATGGTTCCAAAGAAGATGTAAGGCACCGAATCAGGTCCTTGCATTAGGTCCGTGGCACCGATGGCATCCAAGGCATCGAAAAGTGCCTGGCCGCCGATATTGTACATACCATCCAGATCCAAGTGGATGTACGTCCAGAGCAGCACATGATGGCCGTCCGGGATGTGGTTGTTCAGCATGTCCGACAGGCCCGGCAGGTCGTCGGCAAAGAAGGTACCCTCTACCACGAAGCTGAAGTACTTCTGCACATTGCCGTTCTGGCAATAGTCATCGTCATCATTCGCGTTGTTGAAATCGTGGTCGGGGTTGATCGTACCCTGATTGGTACCCCAAGGCGTGAAGTCGAACGGGTCGATCACCGCGACGTGGATGGCGGGAACGCCACCACAGCCTTGACCACCTTGGTAGGCTAGGTCAATGGAGTAGGAATTGATCAAACCGCTCTGCCCCTTCACCTCACAACTCACGTTCCGCAAGCCTTCGTCGAACCGGAAGGTGCGTGATGGGCGATCGTGCTTCACTTGGTTGAACTCATCCTCCTTGAACTGGAAGAAGTGCGCCTGCCCCCAACCGCGGCGGTCCGTGATGTATTGGAAGGAACTCTCCTGCCATTTGAAGCCGCCATCCGCGGAACTGTCCGGACTGCACCGCCAGAAGAACACGGTGCTGTCCTCGAAGTTGTTGATGGAGAAGATCTGCTGCGGATCCCAGGTCACCACCCCACCGGGCGCATTGATCAATGTGCTCTCCAGGATCGGGCTGTTGTACAGGTCCGTGGTATCGATCTGGAACTTGTAGGCCCGCACCGGCGCGAAGGGATCGCCCGTGCTAGCTTTGAGGGTCGGCGTTCCTTCAGGGATGATCGCGAACTCGTACGGGTACACCGGGAAGATCTCGCCCGAAGCGATGAGCAGGTCGGTGGTCACGCGGTTGTTGCCCAGATCATCGAACTCAGCGATCGAATCGGGGTCCAGGTCCACGCGCACCTCGAAGCTGTTCAGGCCCGCACCACCTGCATCCGCCAGCGAAGGGATCTCGAACACCACGGTATCCCTGAAGGCCCCGGCATAGATCGGTAGCCCGATCGGCGGGAGGTCCTGTTGTTCTTCCACCAATCGGCGCTTCAATACCACATTGGCGTTCACGTCGAGGCCTTTGCCCAAATTGCTCACCACCACTTGCACTTGGAAGGTGTCCAGATCGGCGGTGATCGGTTCTGGCAGGAAGCGCACATCCGGCTGGGTGATGGAAAAGTCCGGGTCGGGAAAAGAGTGAAGGACAAGCGTGGGGTCCCCGTGCAGGGTGAACGTCTGCGCATTGTTCAAGTAAAGCACACTGGAGTTCTGCGACAACTGCTGGCCGATGGCATAGCGCATATGCTCACCGATGCTCTTGCCGTAGTTCGCCGCGCTGAAGCTCGTGTACCAATCCCGGGTATAGTAGTACAGCGGCGTGGAATACCCCAGATCGGTGGAGGCCAGGAAGGCGATCGCACCGTGGTCACCGATGTTCACGTAGCGCTCGCTCACGCTCTCGCTCTCGAACAGATGGACATTGCCGGCGTAGCAGGAGTTGGCGATGATCATCGGGTACTTCCCGTTCCACTCGAAGTTGGTCGGGTAGTCGATATTGATGTCGAAGTTGCCGGCGCTCGCATGGGCGAAGAAGGTCATGAGGGTCACGCCTTCATCCTCGATGAAATGGCGCACGGAATCCGCCGCGCCGGGATTCAGTCCGCCCGCGTTCTTTCGGAACAAATAGGCGGACCCCACAAAGTTGACGTCCTCTGCTATGGTCGCGTAATTGTTAAGATAGGTCTCGAACGTTTGGATCTCGCCCGGGTTGAACCCGCCTCGGAACAGTAGAACGTTCTTCATCCATGCCTCGGGGGTATCGAAGCTCTCGAACGACTCGACCTTCAAGCGGTACGCTTCCACCTCCACCGGGTTGTTGGCCGCCAAGCGCCCCACAGGGATCGCGAGGTCGGTGCTGTTCCCGTTCAAGCCAAGGGTGAAAGCGGGATCGCTCGGGGGGTAACCGAAAGTGGGGACCAGACACTTGGCATAGGCCGCCGGGTTCGTGCGATGACCGATGATCCCATCGACCCCCGGGCAGAGCACCGACTTGCCGATCAGGAAAAGCGCGCGCGGATCGGAGTTCCATTGGTCCAGGGTGAACTCCGCGAACCGCCGGATGCTGAGCGGGTGCTTCGGGATACCCCCGCCGAACTGATCATAGAGCTCATCCACGTCGACCACGACGGCGTTGTACCGGTTGTGCAAATTCGTTTCACGATAGAAGGCGTAGTTGTCAGCCTCCGCTCGCAATGAGGAATGGGCGATGATCAACATGGCCGAATCCTCCTGCGCAGCGAGGAGGTCGGTGAAATAGCCGGAGGCCGTAACCGGCATCAGGGCGGTGACGGGCGTGATGTTGGCCTCCTGGTTGATGAACACCTCGGTCTTCTCGGCACCTGGCAACAGCGGGATCAAGGACTTGTATCCATTGCCATCGAGCGTAACGGCTACGCGACGGACCGTATCTCCATAGGCATAGATCACTGGATCGGTAGTGCCGGTGAACCGCACGTACTTGATGCTGTCCTGCGGGCTGCTGCGCGGCACGAACACTGTGGACTTCGGCAGCGAGAGCAAGTTGGTGTAGCGCGGATACTTGTAATGAATGTGCGAGGCCATCTGGCGGTCCACATAATCCGTGCCTACACAACCATTGCCCAGATCGCGCACCACGCGCAGCTTCACGGTGGAGTTGCCCTGGCCGATGGCCGCGTTAGCGTACGGGAATTCGAACCGGTTCAACTGGTAACCCCGGAAAACCGTGTCCGCCACTTGCACCAGGTTGGGGCCATAGAAAATGCGCAAGTGATGGTTGTCGCATTGGCCATCCTCCGGGTTGTTCGCGCTGGCCGTAACAACTTGGAAAGTGGCATCGGGCGCGCCCGGTTCCTGATAAGGCACGGGGGTGTCGACGACCAGGTTGTGGTCCTCGTCCTGGCTCTCCGCGGTGATGGTGTAGTAATGGAAGAAACCCTCGCCCTCCACCATCAGGGAGTTGGTTGCATCCAGGGGATCCCTATCGCCGCGATAATAGTTGTCCGGCCATTGGAACACCGCATGGCTCCACGCCCAGGTCTGCTGGGGGTAAGGGGTCACATCCGTGTTGATATAGGGCACCACGTGCAACTTCTCGGGCGCTGCGTCGTAGGTCAGGCAG
>Ga0138256_10002290_pt1 | contig 20575 bp, 15 predicted proteins | sample KNB2016incub_MG_FD_105486 | JGI IMG/M metagenome (GOLD analysis project Ga0138256, IMG submission 105486) | Active sludge microbial communities from wastewater in Klosterneuburg, Austria - KNB2014incub_MG | ecosystem: Engineered > WWTP > Activated sludge > Unclassified | place: Austria... | reverse complement strand
CCTTCCTGTCCGGCATTGTTGGTCCATTTCCATCTATTGATAAATCCAAACTGTTTACCCACCGGCATATCAAGAAATCCGTCATGATTATGGTCACGTCTTTGCGCTCGGGTAGAAGCATGAAGAAGCGTTGAAGTACTCCAGTTTTCAGTGATTTCCTGTTTTGCAAAAGTATTCATTTCGAGTCTTGCAGCCTGACTTGCATAGGCATTAAAGTACATTTTGTCTTCATGGCACGGTTTACGCAATTCTACATTAATCTGACCTGTGATGCTTTCAAAACCGTTAACAACAGAGCCCGCTCCCATATTGAGTTGCATGCCTTCCACCCAGGGCCCGGGGGTATAGGCCAGTCCCTGAAGTGCAGCTAAACCACGAATATCCGGAATGTTCTCCCTGGTGATTTGTACATAGGGCCCAGCAAGACCAAGCATTTCTATTTTTCTCGTACCTGTAATAGCGTCAGTTGTGGAAGCGTCTATGGCCGGAGTAGTGTCAAAACTTTCAGCAAGATTACAGCAAGCAGCTTTCAGCAATTCCTTACTTGAGATTTGATGAACTTTAACAGTCTCAAGGTAGGATATTTCTGTTGAGCGCTTTTTATGTGTTATTTCTATTGCATCAAGAAGGTTAGTGTTTTCAGATATTACAATATTGACCGGTCCTGCTTTTTCGATATACAAAGTATCGGGAATGTATCCCACGTATGATACTACCAGGTATTTTGATTTTGATGAAAGTTCCAGATTAAAACCACCATTCATATCAGAGATTGTACCTTCTTTTGTTCCTGCCCAGGCAAGAGTAGCACCGATTAAAGGCAACATTTGTCCGGATGGAGTTTTTTCATATACAATTCCGGAAAGAACGGTTTCTTTATGTGAATTTTTCTCTTTCTTTTTATGATCATGACCGTCATGCTCATCGTGTCCATCGTGGTCATCGTGGTCATCATTTTCTTCAAAAGATTGAGCTGAATCGTCTCTGTAATGACAACAGGCATGAAGCGCCTCATAAAGATCATCCGGTGCTTTTTGTCCATCGGTATCATGACCTACGTTTAATAAAGCTGAAATTAATTCACTCCTAATGAATACCGGCTGCGTTACTACCCTTAGTTCTTGTTTATCAATATCGTATGCAGCATCTCCTACACCTATGACATTTTTTGCGGTGGTTTCTATCCTATCCTTACACATTCCGCAAGCTCCACTGACTTTTAAGGTTAGACTTTCCTGACCAAAAGATGATCCAGGGTTTAGTGCTATCAGAAATATAATTAAAAATGAACCTGAATATTTGTTCATAATATATATTTTAATGTTCTCAAATGTTTAATTATCGGCTTATTTTACCGAAAAAACAAGGAATCAGACATACCTGTCCCTGAAAATATTGAAAACTATACTTGCGGAGGATACGAAATGGAAGGATGAAAATCAAAGGAATGTACCTTAATGAAAGGAGTGTTTTGTTCAGCAAAAACAGATAAGTCAGATTCCACAGTCTTATAAAAATACAAACTATCTATACATACTTTTGCACAACAAAAACATTTACAATTTTCACCGCAGCAGTCTTTTTTTTCCTTATCATGGCTTGTTTTGTCCTTTTTGCTGCAGCATGAGTGAGTTTTATTACTTTTTAAACCCGATAAATCTATCTTACATTCTTTTACAGGCAACATCTTCTGACGGTGAGCTACAGGAGGACCGCAGACTGACAAAGACTGACTAAAAATGACAATAGATAATATAAGCGCTAAAAATTTCATATATCAACTGCAAAGATAAAGTAATATCATATTAATGTCAATAGAACGAGTCAATTAACTGATTTTTAACCTTTTTGCCCCAAATTGAATATAACCTTAAAAATAAAAATGATAATCAATTACAACATCGAATTACTGCAAAACCAGTCACAAAAACTAATTTTTAGCTTCCCATCATAGGAGTGACTTTGATTTGTCGCTTTAAATTCTGATTTTAACCTAAATAACTATTCTAACGGGATTAATCGTTTTTACAGGACTCACTATGTATCTCATTTTAAATATTCATATATGTTTAAGATGTCACTTATTTTATGCAAAAAATATACTTCAGCAGGCACTATTCGTGTTTTCAAATGTAACAAATTGGCTGAAAAATCGTACTTTTGTTTAATAAATTAAAGTCAATACATATGAGCGATGCATGGAAGGTAGGGAAAGAAGATAAAAAGGGAATACTCAAAGATCAGGAATACTGCATTCTGGTGGGCGTAATCACAAAAGATGAAAATGAAGCTCAGGTTTTAGAATATCTGGATGAGCTGGATTTTCTTGCTACCACAGCCGGAGCAATTACAAAAAAAGTATTTACCCAAAGGATGCCGCATCCTAATGTAAAAACCTTTGTAGGTTCAGGAAAACTGGATGAAATAAAAGATTATATAGATAGAAACGAAAATATCACTCTGGCCATCTTTGATGATGACCTCACGGGAAAACAAAACGGATTTTTGGAAGAGTACCTTAAAGTAAAAATTGTAGACAGAAGTACATTGATACTCGATATATTTGCAGAAAGAGCACAAACAGCACAAGCTAAAACACAGGTTGAGCTGGCTCAGATGCAGTATCTCCTCCCAAGACTAAGAGGACTGTGGACACACCTGGAGCGACAACGTGGAGGTATTGGTATGAGAGGACCGGGTGAGATGGAAATCGAAACTGACCGAAGGATCGTCAGAGATAAAATAGCTCTACTCAAAAAACGGTTGGAAAAAATCGATCAGCAAGCGCAGACTCAACGAAAAAATCGAGGTGAACTGATTCGTGTTTCATTGGTCGGATATACCAACGTTGGTAAATCCACACTCATGAATGTGTTGAGTAAATCAGATGTTTTTGCAGAAAATAAACTATTTGCAACACTGGATACTACCGTCCGTAAGGTGGTGTGGGATACCATGCCATTTCTGCTTTCTGATACGGTGGGTTTTATCAGAAAACTGCCACATCACTTGGTTGAAAGTTTCAAATCCACACTAGATGAAGTGCGTGAAAGTGATATTCTGCTACACGTAGTGGATTTATCTCATCCACAGCACGAAGACCACATACTGACCGTACAAAATACTCTCAATGATCTGGGCGCATCTGATCGAACCACACTTATGGTTTTCAATAAAGTAGATTTGTACCGGGAAAAGAACTTTGATGATTATCTGGATGATACTACCAAAAGTGATATCATGGGAGAAATAAAGGAAAAATTAAGCCATCAGTATACTTTTCCAAATGTGCTTGTATCGGCCACAAAAAAGGAAAATATTGATGAGCTAAAAGTTGTCCTGAAGCAAATGATTATCAATGAATATCATGTACGTTATCCTTTTCAGGTCAAAACCTGGTAACAAAATAATAATTATTTATTTCATGAATATCCTCGAAAAATATGCATCTCTCCTGGTACATTATTGTCTGGAACTAAAATCCGGCGAAAAACTTTTTGTATCGACAACTACTCTTGCTGAACCACTTTTGCGGGAAGTATACAGGGAAGCTATAAAAGTGGGCGCACATGTGGAATTCCAACTTGGCATTAGAGAACAAAACAGAATTTTTATAAAAGAAGCAGAAGAACATCAGTTGGATTATGTCAATCCTTCATACGTAAATATGATGGAGACTTATGACGCTTATCTTGTCATTCGGGCACCGTTTAATGTGAGAGAGGACCAAAACAATGATGCAGCAAAAGCAGGCAGAAGACAAAAAGCACTCAATGGAGTAAATCAGATATATTCTGAGCGAATCGCTGACCGAAGCCTGAAAAGATGTCTGTGCCAGTTCCCGACTCAAGCAAGTGCACAGGAAGCTGGAATGAGCCTTGAAGAATATGAAAATTTTGTATTTGAAGCTTGTCATCTTTTTGCTGAGAATCCAGCAGATGAGTGGGTAAAAGTTCGTGCTCAGCAACAACACATCGTAGATTATCTTAATCTATGTGATGTGATACGATATAAAAATAGTACATCAGATATTTCATTCAGTGTAAAAAACAGAATCTGGATCAACTCTGATGGCAGATCAAATATGCCTAGCGGTGAAGTATTTACAGGTCCAATTGAAAATTCTGTTAACGGGTATATTTACTTCAATTTTCCGACAGTATATATGGGGCATGAAGTAGAAGGTGTGACGCTTTTTGTAGAAAATGGTTATGTAACACGATGGGAAGCTGAAAAAGGGAAGGAATTTCTGGATGAGATATTTAAAATAGATGGTTCAAGATATTTTGGTGAAGTAGCTGTAGGTACCAACTATAATATACAACGTACGACAAAAAATATTTTGTTTGATGAAAAAATAGGTGGTTCTGTTCATATGGCAGTTGGCCAGTCCTATAAACAAACCGGAGGTCAAAATAAATCACCTATACATTGGGATTTGATCACTGATATGAAAAACGGAGGAGAAATATTTGCAGATGGTCAATTAATATATAAAGATGGAATGTTTATCATCTGATTCTCCATTAATTTAATGCCGCCAAAAGATTATTGATTGAAAACAGATGTTAATATTTCAGGATTTTTTCCTATTCTTAAAGCAGCGCTAAAGGGAGAAGAAAGAGATTATACAAAGGGGAGTATAAAGTTGGCCATCCTTTTATTGGCTGTACCAATGATTCTGGAGTTGAGTCTGGAAAGTGTATTTGCTTTAGTGGATATGTTTTTTGTAGGAAAATTGGGGCAAAACGCTATAGCTGTGGTAGGTTACACGGAGTCTATGATTACTATGGTTTATTCCTTATCGATTGGTCTTAGCACAGCTGCTACAGCTATCATCGCCCGAAGAGTCGGAGAAAAAGAAATGAGTGGTGCTTCCAAAGCTGCCATTCAGGCATTGCTGATTTCACTATTTGTATCTGCCATTATAAGTTTTTTCGGAGTTATTTATGCTGAGAAAATGCTGGCATTTATGGGGGCTACACCAGAAGTAATCGCAGAAGGTCTTGCATTTACAAAAATCATGTTTGGCTTTAATATCGTGATCGTATTGCTGTTTCTGATCAATGGTATTTTCAGAGGAGCGGGCAATGCAGCTTTAGCTATGAAAAGTCTCTGGATTGCCAGCATATTTAATATCATTCTCGACCCATTGCTGATATATGGATTCGGTTCCTGGCAAGGTTGGGGTTTGGAGGGTGCGGCCATTGCGACATGTATTGGCAGAGGTACAGGAGTAGTTTACCAATTATATCACTTGTTTTACGGGAGTGGTCTTATAAAAATAAAATGGTCTGATGTATTTCCGGATTTTACCATTATAAAATCGATGGTCAGTTTGGCTTGGCCGGCTACCTTTCAGTTTATTATTGCATCGGGAAGTTGGATAATTTTGACCCGATTGGTAGCAGATGCGGGAGGGACTGAAGCTTCAGCAGGTTATCAGATTGCCATCAGGAATGTAGTGTTTTTTATTTTGCCTGCGTGGGGACTGAGCAATGCAGCAGCGACATTGGTTGGTCAAAATCTAGGCGCCGGACAGCCACAACGTGCAGAAAAAAGTGTCATACTTGCCACAAAGTATAATGCCATTTTTATGACCATGGTGAGTATTATATTTATATTTTTATCTCCTCAGATTATTTCATTTTTTACTGATCAGGATGAAGTGCAAAAAATAGGCATTAGTGCATTACAAATCATTGGGTCCGGATTTATTTTTTATGGTATAGGCATGGTTATGATCCAGTCACTCAATGGCGCAGGCGATACACGTACGCCTACCTGGATCAATTTTGTAGGTTTTTGGTTGTTTCAGATACCCTTAGCGTACTACTTTGTAACTTTTACAGATTGGGGGCTTAATGCACTATTTGCTGCAATACCGATAGCAGAAACTTCAATAGCTGTCATGGCATTTATCATTTTCCGTCAAGGAAAATGGAAAAAAGTAAAAGTTTAATATAACTTTATTTTGGCCTGTTTTTATTTATTGGATTTGGCCTGTTCTTGTTGGTTTGATTCCTGTTTTGATTGTTTGGTTTAGGTTTACTTTTAGTGGTTCTGAATGTATTCACATTTGAATTTGGCAGGTTGTTTTTTGTTACTACATGAATGGTATGATCGTCGTCTACTGAAAGTTTATTTCCGGACATGACGGACAAATCTGAAATTATGATATCATCACTAACAAAATGTTCTTTATTCCAGGTCCTGTAGGACAATTTCATATAAGATAGAATAGTTTCAACAAAACCTTGCTTAATGGGTCCGTCTTCCATTTTCAAAGCTTTGTCTATCATCACTCTAATATTGTAGCCATAATGCCTCCAGTTAAATTCATGCTGAGGATAAGGTACCCGGTCAGGCCTGAACCTATTGTCTTCCTCTGTAGGGTGAATCCCATAAGGATGATCTACATCCAACTCATAATCAGCCATTTTGAATACATGCCTCCAAAGTTTTTGTTTATATTCAAGGACATTTTTTGTCTGTGGATTGAGTTGATTGATTAGTTCTACAATCTCTTCAACAACTCGTTGCCTTTCTTCCCTTTTCTCCAGTGTTTTGGCATACTGAATAAGTTTCTGAACGCTACGACCATACTCTGCAAACTGCAGGTTATCTCTGGTAGAATTATACTCAAGACTTAATGACTTTTTCATCAGGACTATTTATTAAATTATTCAACAGTTACGGATTTGGCTAAATTTCTTGGTTGATCTACATCGCAACCTCTCAATACTGCAATGTGGTATGCCAACAATTGTAAAGGTATCACAGAAAGCAATGGAGTCAATGGCTCCTCTGTTTCAGGGATTTCTATACAATAATCTGACATCTCTCTTATTTTGGTATCCCCTTCAGTCACAATAGAAATTACAATGGCCTTTCTGGCTTTCACTTCCATGATGTTTGATGCTACCTTGTCGTAAGCAGATTTATTGGTAGCAATGATGATGACGGGCATATTTTCATCAATCAAGGCTATGGGTCCATGTTTCATTTCTGCGGCAGGATATCCCTCAGCGTGTATATATGATATCTCTTTGAGTTTCAATGCTCCTTCCAGAGCGACAGGAAAATTAAATCCCCTACCCAGATATAAGGCATTGGACACATCTTTTATCTCTCCGGCAATAAATTTTATTTTATCATTCTGCAAAAGTACTTTCTCTACTTTTTCCGGGATACTCTCGAGAGCGTAAGCCAATTGTCTGAAATAATCTTCTGATATGGTCCCTCTTCTGTGTCCAAGATTTAATGCCATCAACGTCAAAACAGTAAGCTGACTGGTAAATGCTTTAGTTGATGCTACCCCTATCTCGGGTCCGGCGTGAGTATAGGATCCGCAATGAGTGATTCTTGCTATGGATGAGCCAACTACATTGACTATACCATAAATAAGCGCACCCTTTTCTTTGGCTAATTCCAGAGCAGCCAATGTGTCCGCGGTTTCTCCTGATTGAGAAATGGCAATCACTACATCGTCAGCGTTGATAATAGGATTTCTGTATCTTAATTCGGAAGCGTATTCTACCTCAACCGGAATCCTTGCCAATTCTTCAATAAGATACTCGGCAACCAGGGCTGAATGCCATGAAGTACCACAAGCCGCAAAAATGATTCTTTTTGCACTGGTAATTCTGTTGATATATTGTTGCATTCCTCCTACCAACACCCACCCATCCTGAGCACTGATTCTGCCACGCATACTTTCACGTATGGTAGTAGGTTGCTGATATATCTCTTTAAGCATAAAATGATCATAACCTTCTTTTTCAAGTTCTTCCAGCTTCAGATCAAGCTCAAGAACTTCGGGGCTTTGAATCTCATTTTTAAGATTGATGATTTCGTAACTTCCGTTTTTATGAATAGTCACAATTTCTTCATCATTGAGATAAATAACTTTATTGGTATATTTAATGATCGGTGATGCATCAGAAGCCAAAAAGTATTCATTGTCACCAATACCCATTACCATTGGACTGGATTTACGGGCTCCAACTATGATATCCGGATTGTCACGGTCAATTACAACAATAGCATACGCGCCAATCGCTTTTTCAAGTGCTCTTCTTACGGCCTGACTTAGACTAAGGTTTTCTCTATTTTGGTATTCTTCAATAAGATGCACTAAAACTTCTGTATCCGTTTCGCTTTTAAATGTATGCCCTATTTCTCCAAGTGCTTTTTTTAATGTAGAGTAATTTTCTATGATACCATTATGGATTAAAGCAAGTCTTTCATTTCCGGACAAATGAGGATGGGCATTAATATCATCAGGTTTTCCATGGGTTGCCCACCTTGTATGCCCGATTCCAACAGTGCCTGTGACGTCTTTATCTTTGGCAGCAGCTTCAAGTTTTGAGACTTTCCCCTTTTTTTTGACCGTTTTAATAACACCATTTAAAACAGAAATACCCGCACTATCGTAGCCTCTATACTCTAATCTTTTGAGCCCTTCTACAATGATAGGATAAGCCTGTTGTGTTCCGATATATGCAACAATACCACACATTAGTTTCTATTTAATTTTTAGTATATGTAATCTTAAGTTTCATTGGGTATTGACTGTGACCCGCACCATACAAAACTGCTCTATGAGGCGTTTCAGACTCAGTAAGGATGCCTATGTAAAGATCCGAATTATAGGTATTATCTTTTAAAGCACTTTTTATGTGATTAGTTATATTGAGGGTATATTTTTTTATTTGAGCAGTACTATTTAAACTACCTCCAAATACAGGTTCAAAGTTAACATTAGAATTTATTAACTGTACAATGTCAGGAATAAGGGCTAGTGTCCCGGAACTATTTTTTCTGCTAGCCAACAATTGTGGAGGAGGAGGATAAAACCCATTTTGGTCAGGCAAATCAGCTACATAAATATCTAGTTCCGCCTTGTTAATAAGTCTTTCTGAAATCTTGTTCAGGTCATTAAACTTTATTACAGATTTAACTCCTCCCATAGATTGAAGGAAAGTCAAACTATCACCAAATGAAGGATTTAAAATAAAATTTTCAACCTGACTACCTGTACGGTCATGAACATATCTATTGATGGTAGCTGCATTGATGAGATATTCATATGTTTTTCTTAAAGTTGTGTCTCCTGATGATACATTGTAATACATAATCAGCTTATTCACTGAATTTGTAGTATTCCGAGCATCATCTGAAAAATTAAACCCGTATAAAAAGGGAGTATTGTCAAGTGAAGTTGATTTGATGTATACTCCTTTGAACAATTCAGCAAAAGCAGTATCGTTTTTGGCAGCATTTTCATTGTCAAGAAGAGCTTTACCAAAGGTTTCATTAAATCTTATTCTCAGCTGAGGACCTTGCTTTACTATCTTCCTGTAACATGATCCACTATTGAAACGGAGTCTTTAGGTCTGATCACGGTGGTAACTTCACCGATTGGCGGGCTCCCAAAGGTTAGATTAGTATCAGAATAAAAGGTATCCAGTTCTGAAAAAGTCTGATTTAATTGGAATACTTCTACCTTTTGAGCTGCAATACTTCTTGCATAAGTTGCTGTTGAGTCATATGCTAAAACCAATACTAAAGAATCGTATTTTATTAACTGTTCAAGATGATAGTTAGGAGTTGATGTAGATAACTGGCACTTAAGATAAATTTCAGCGGATATTTTTCCAAAAACATTGTCATTCAGATTACCTAAAAGATATGTCCTCGAATCTATACCCGGCCTATGGGTAACAACTCTTTCTCCGCTGATGGTATAACTGCTTAAATCAAATGTGTCGGTAACTCCAATATTTAGCCTTTCTTCATCAAGTAAATCGTTTCCAACGATAATTGGATCCTGACAACCAATAAATATACTCAAAACAAAAATAAAAATCCAACTTAGGTTGGTTATTGTATTTTGGGCCATTCTCTTCAATTTTTGTTCTTACTCTAGAATTGTTTTATAAAATTGTACGGATGCTTGCGCTAATTCATCGATGTCTGACGGACTTACCTGAAAGGGCAAATTATTTTCTTCTCCGTATTTTATAACGATCTCATTGTTCGATTCGCTTCCTGAGATGATACCATCTGAATATTTTATTGCTCCCTGATCAAGATTTATTGCATCTCCTTCTTTAAATACATCCAAATCATCTACTTCAAGATCATTGATCGCTGCAATATTCAGAAATCGTGTATCAAACGAATGACTTAATTCATTATTGTAGACAGAGTAGATTATTTTTGCATCAGCAAATACCGGATCGTTCTTGTAGGCCTTTTTCATGTACAATGGGATAAGACTTGTAATCTGTCCATGTAAATGTACGATATCAGGCGACCATCCAAATTTTTTCACTGTTTCCATTACCCCTTTGCAAAAAAATACCAACCTCTCCTGGTTGTCTAAAAAATCATCTTGCTTTTCATCCTGAAAAACAGCTTTTCTTTTAAAGAACTCTTCATTATCAAGAAAATAAACCTGTAGTCTTGCTCCAGGTAAAGAAGCAACTTTTATTATCAATGGATAGTCTTCATCATCAACAATAATATTCATACCCGAAAGTCTGACTACTTCATGCAATCTATGTCTCCTTTCATTTATTATACCAAATTTTGGCATAAGAACCCTCAATTCAAATCCTTCACCTGACGCATAGTTAGGAATTTTCCTGGCCAGATCGGATAAAAAAGAGATTTCAGTATAGGGATTCAATTCTTGCGTAACAAAGAGAACTTTCTTTTTACTCATAATTGGAAGGTGTTGATATAGAAGATTTTAAAAATGCGTGCAAAGATAATACAAATTTTTTGATAATTTCATTATTCTTTGCCATGAAAAATAAAATTTGCTGAATATCAATCAAATATAAACTTTTATTCCATTGCTGATTGATCAGAAAATACCATCTTATAAGCTCTGAATTCATGCGTCTTTTTATCAAGTCAATTATTTGTTTAGTTTTGTGTCAATTAATAGATCACAATTTCAACTCTATGGGCAGTACACAAGAACTTAAACTACCACCGGTATTTACTGATAATTTTGTAGTTTTTGGAATTCTGATGCTATTACTAGCATTTGTATTTTACACTTCATCAAACAAAAATACTTTTTGGACGAAGTTTTATTCTATTTTCCCTTCATTACTCATGTGTTATCTTTTACCTTCGATATTGAGTTCTCTCCACATTATTTCTCCGGAGTGGAATGCCATCGACGAGTCTGGAAATTTTGTTTTTGATGAAAACTTAATGCCAGTCACCATAAAGTTATCTATATATCACGTTGCCAGTAGATTATTACTTCCAGCAGCATTGATTTTGCTTACTTTGAGTATTGATATGAAAGCATTATTTGGTTTGGGTAGTAAAGCACTAATTATGTTTCTGACAGGTACTTTTGGGGTCATTGTAGGCGGACCTGTTGCCATCCTGATAATGTCATATATTTCACCTGAAGTAGTAGGAGGTGTTGGGACAGATGCGGTATGGAGAGGACTTTCTACTATTGCAGGTAGCTGGATAGGCGGTGGGGCAAATCAAACCGCTATGCTCGAAATATATAAGTACAACCCGTCAAACTATGGCGCTATGGTGCTTGTGGATATCGTGGTAGCAAATATCTGGATGGCTATTTTATTGTTTGGTATAGGTAAAAAAGAAAAAATAGACATCTGGCTTAAGGCGGATAATTCAGCAATAGAAAGACTAAAAGAAAAAGTATCCAGCTACACAGATTCAGTGAGTCGTATGCCTACCCTTAAAGATTATATGATATTATTGGGTATTGTTTTTGGTGCTGTGGGATTTTCTCATTGGAGTAGTATTGCTATTCCTGAATTTTTGATTTCCATATTTCCTGCGGTGGGAGATAAATCAAATATGCTTAGTACATTTGGTGATGGATTTTTTTGGATGGTCACTGTGGCAACTATTCTAGGTGTAATATTTTCATTTACACCCATCAAATCCTATGAGGGTGTGGGGGCCAGTAAAATAGGAAGTATTCTTATTTATATTCTGGTTGCTTCTATAGGCATGAAAATGGACCTTACATCCATTGTTAGTAACCCGGGATTAATTGTTGTTGGATTGATCTGGATGTTTATACATGTATTACTTCTGATCATTGTCGCCAAAATAATCAAAGCACCATTTTTCTTTTTGGCAGTAGGAAGCAAAGCTAACATCGGCGGGGCAGCTTCTGCACCAATTGTGGCTTCTGCTTTTCATACTTCATTGGCCAGTGTTGGAGTTTTACTGGCGATATTTGGATATATAATAGGAACCTACGGTGCCATACTAAGTGCTGTACTTATGGAAATCGTAGCTCCAAAATAAAAAATAGCCGAATGAGGTGTATTCATCCGGCCATTTATGATTATTTTTTATCAGTATCAGATTTTATAACTCAATCCTACGGTATAGTAATTTTGTAATTCACTGATTTCCTGCTCACTATATCTTAATCCGAATTCAGCGCCTACTCCTATACCTTTCCAAAGGTTAAATCCAAACCAGTTGGTCCAAGTACCATTGTGTAGTGTTGGGTCGCTTTTTTTGTAAGAAAAAAATCCGGTGAGATTTGACCTCCAATTTACGCCTTTGATGATTTCATATGTATAATCTCCCACAATTTTACAACCCAGAGATGGAGTAAATTTAGAATCATCTTTTGCAAATACAAAGTTATAATTGATCGGGTGGAATACGAAAACCATATTTTTAATAGGTGTATAGGTTACTCCTACTCCAATATCCAAATAGCCGGGATTATTAAACTGTTTGATGACTGAAGTTCTATACTCTCCAAGTGCAGAAGCTGCCAATTTTGGTGATAATTTGTAGCCAAATAACGACGTGATATTGAGAATATCGGCAACCGGCTCAAAATCTGATTCTTCTCCTGCAGGTTCGGTACCTGTTTTTAGTTTTTGCCACCCAAGATTTAAGCTTCCTGCATTTCTCCAGAAATATTTATCCTGAAGACTATTTGCGAAGGCATTAAAACTGCCCATTATCGTTGTTGCTTTTGAATCTTTCAAATCCCCCGCAGAAAACCATTGATTTCTACCTGTAAAATTAGCTCCCAATGTACCAAACGCTCCTTTATACCAGCCGGGATAAGTAGCTATTTGGGCATTTACAGCATCAATCTCAGCTTTTATGGCATCCGCTTGAGCAAGCACAGGTGCTGCTTTTGTTTCAAGTTCTGTTTTTTGTTTCTTCAATTCATCAAGCGACTGGGCGCTTACAATGACTAAAGACATTATCATAAATAGAAAAGTAAAAATGTTCCGCATAAAATACATAAATTTAAAGTTAGTGAATAAATTATTAATGATAAATTTTTTAATTGCCCTGAAATATTTTGTTTAATGGCATAATGACGTTTTTATTGAGTGAAGTCACAGTTAGGGATGATTTATACTTAAAATAAATTGGGTTGTATAAATAGGCATTATTCAATGTGCTGATTTTTAAGGCAAAGTATTTATTTATACATAAGTTTTAAAAGGACATATAAAGTGACTTGACACGCTACAAAAGAAGTTTCACAAAAGTAATAAGAAACTAAGATATTTAACTCTAAATATCATAAATAGAGCAAATAACGGGAACTTGGATTTTAAATTTATTTAAAGTATTTTGCTGTTAAGGTTGTGTTAAAAACATGATCATTGATAATCTAAAATGAAAAAAGGATGTTATTAGCTAAAATATTTACAAAAATATGAAAACATTTATTCAATTGCTTTTAGCTGGTATTACAGGTGGAGCGATCGCTTTGGCGGGTTTGAATGTTTTTGAATCAAAACAAACCGTTCACCCTGATACGCCGACACCTAGTTTTGTAAATTTCAACCAATCACCTTCAAATAATATGCCGGGAGATTTTGTAGAAAGTGCAAAAAAATCAACAGGTTCCGTAGTTCATATTTTTGCGGAAGAAAGTGATGAGCAGGTTTTAGCTAAACGCAAAAAGCAAAGAAGAAACGATCCTTTTTCTGATTTTTTTGGTTTTGATGACTTTTTTGGGGGTGGTAATTTTTATGGACCGAAAAACGGAAGTGGTTCAGGGGTGATTTACTCCGCAGATGGTTATATTGTAACCAATAATCACGTGGTGGGATTTGCAGATAAAATCACTGTCACAGACTCAGACGGCAAAAAATATAATGCTATAAAAGTTGGTACAGACGAATCAACAGATTTGGCTTTGATTAAGGTAGACGGAGCTAAGAATCTCACACCCATCAGAATAGGGGATTCAGAAAAGGTCAATGTAGGGGAATGGGTACTTGCAGTTGGAAATCCGTTTGGATATCTTACTTCCACCGTTACGGCGGGAATCGTGAGTGCAAAAGGCCGCTCTCTTGACATCATTCAAAATGACAAAGCTATTGAAGAGTTCATACAGACAGATGCGGCTATTAACCCGGGCAATAGTGGAGGAGCATTAGTAAACCTTAGCGGTGAATTAATAGGTATAAATACTGCAATCGCTACTCCTACAGGAGTTTTTGCAGGTTATTCCTTTGCAATACCATCCAAAATAGTGAAGAGAGTAGTCAAAGATATCATCGAAAACGGAGGGAACATTGAAAGAACAAACCTTGGAGTGGGAGGGTATGATATAAACGATGAATTAGTAAAAGAGTTTGGCCTGAATCTTAATGGAAAAAAAGGGTTTTATATCGAAGAAGTAGAAAGAAGGAGCGCAGCTCAGATGGGTGGACTTTTGCCGGGTGATGTGATTACAGAAATCAATAATACACCTATTTCCAATTATGATGATATTGAAAAAACAATGAAATATAATAAAGTAGGAGATAAAGTAAATATAAAAGTAAATAGAAAAGGTAAGGAAATGATCGTTCCTATTCAACTCAGAAAATCGTTTTAGAATATTATACTTGATTGTTATTTTTGAATAAATAATCTTGTAGATAAAAAATTAAGTTTTGATTGGTTAAAGAAAAGTTGGTTTTTCGTTTTGTTTTGATTCGTCTGCTCTCCCAAAAGGGCAGACGTTTTTTTTAAAAGAAATTGTAAAAATGAAAACAAAAATTTGTAAAACCGAATAAGAATAATATCTTTGCGTCGCTTTTGAAGAAAGGCAGTTTTTTAGGGAGATTAGCTCAGTTGGTTCAGAGCACCTCGTTTACACCGAGGGGGTCGGGGGTTCGAGCCCCTCATCTCCCACTTTTAAGATTAAGGCAGCTTTGATTTATATCATTGCTGCCTTTTTTTATACACACTTTGAAAAAACAAGAATCTATTATTGATATTGTAAAGTATGAATAAACATTCAGTGTATATTATACCTATTTCTGAAAAGTATCCGAATATCTTTATGAAAAAATCTAAATTACAGCTATCCTATATCTTGCCGCCGAAAGGTCTGTATTCTTTGCCCCCGCCGGTAAATCCTGCATTTTTATAAAACTCTACAAAGGTAAGTCTGAGCGGATGTACAAACGCCCCCAATGAAGAGATCATCAGATTGAGACCATGACCAAAAATCAAGAATAAAACAAATAGTACAGGTCCTATCCATTCTACACTCAGCAGGCGTATCGCAATATCATTTACCACCAGTCCAAGTATCGCTCCTGAAATACCCAAAGCAAAAAGACGTATGTAACTCAGCAAATCACCCACAAAACCGGTAATACCATAGAGCTCCCATATACCTTTGCCAATACGTGGAAGAATTTTTGTGTCCGGATCATTGAACAGCAAGATTGCGACTATAGCACCATAAATCATGTGTGTACTGAACCTTCCGGCCAGCTGCAGAATGGCGACATCTGCTATTCCAAACAAAATAACTATCCATGAGATGGGCATCACCGTATATTTCCATCCGAATTGTCTCACTTTATTGGCGATCTGAATACAAAGTCCGAAAATGATTTGAACAAAACCCAATACCAAAGCAAATTTAAAAATCTGATTGCTGTCTAACATGATATTCCTCATGGAACCCAAAAAAGCAAAAGAATCTCCCATAAGATTAAGTCCAAAAAATGTACCGGTCACTATGCCAAAAATAACTGTAGCCAATCCCAACCATTGACCTAGAGAAAGTAAAGGATGAAAGGACGGATTGAGCTTAAACTTGTACAATGTCGCAACGATCAAAATCAACAATCCATAGCCGGCATCACCCAAACACAAGCCAAAAAACATCATAAAAAAAGGCGCAAAAAAAGGTGTCAGGTCCAACTCAGCGTATGATGGTAAGCTATATAATTTTCCTATAAACTCATATAACTGTGGAAATCTTTTGTTTTTCAAGAGGATCGGGGGTTGATCTTTGGGTTTGACCTTTTCATGTAGGAACAGTATTTTGTGCTCATCACAATAGGATTCTATCTCTGTCTTTTTAAATTGTGGTACAAAACCACTCAGCAGCAAAACTTTATCATCGTTCAGTTTTTTAGACTGCTCATGTGCTTCCAGTATTTGCATTTGGGTATAGACTTCCTGTTCATAGCTAAAAAGTGTATCCATTTCATAGGTCCCAATGGCCTTTAGCTCCTCATTTATACCGGACATGCGCTCGGTGACGTGCGCCTTTTCATCCTTAATGATGTTGACGGGTATTTCTGGCCATGAAAGACGGTCGGCTTTAATTTCAATATTTTCATCACTTCTATGGAAGATGATAAAAAAAATGTCAGGAGTACGTACCTGTATGATTTCAAGTCGGTATGCTGTTTTCCACTTTGGGTCAAAAAGTTTTTCAGGACAAGAATACATTTGAACCGTGACACCATTTTCTTTGAGTTTAGAAAGCGTTTCGGGCAGAAACTTGCCCCACGGTTCAGCGTAAGCAATAGCATTATCAAGATTTTGCAATTTCAATTGGAGGTGTTGTTTCTCCGCCTGCAATGCTTCAACTTGCTCAATGATTTTTTGTCCATCATTCAGATGAAGGGATTTACTTTCTAATGTTGGGTCGATTGTCTGCTTTGAAAGCAAGGATTTTGTATCCCGGATTTTTTTTAGTCTTGTCTGTACATCTGTAATGGATGATGAAATGTCTGAATTATATGGCTTTATGTGCAACACTCCAAGATCCCTGAGTCCGTCAAGAAACGTATTGTGGTCATCATAAAAGACCATAAAATCGTATTTAAACATAGGTATGATCATGAGCCGGCTGATTTTTGAAGTTTGTTTTTAAGTATTTTTTGAGATGACTTAGCCAGATTCTCTTCGTCTTCCATAAATCTTTTTATTTTTTTTATTGCCAGATCATATTCAGGTATCTGATTTTTTTCATAGAGGTTTACTTTTTGTGTAGTTTTTTTGCGGGCTTTATCCAGCAACAACATCTTTCGGACCAAAAATTCTTTTTCAATAGCAATTGTTGATATTTCTTTCATGATCTTGATCCCATCTCCATACCAGTGAGGTTTACTGAAAAGGTTAAATTTTTTCACAAAAAAATTGATATCTCCGAGTTTTGGTATTTTAACACCTGCCACCATGACAGTCTCCATCGTCACAGTCTCAATATCTATGAGGGACATGTCAAAATCCTGCCACAAGGTTGACAATTGTTGAATTCGTAGTTTATGGCTGTCTATCAAAGTATCTAACTCGGCAATTTCATCTCTGGTTTTTTTTACTTCTATCCTCAAAGCTGACTCCTTGTTTTTCAGGACTGGCAAAGCACTCAATCTGGTCTGCATCTGTTTTTGCAGATATTGAAGGGATGTTTTATTATATTGAAAAGTTATAGACATAATTTTCGGGTTACTTCGTCGGCCAATATAAATCAGAAAATTCCTTTTTTATCGCCACTTCTTCTTTTGAAAAATAAGAAGAGAAAAGATTCCAGGCTACATTGAGCATTTTTTCGGGATCGATGTTAACATCTATTGCCAGCAACTGCTCTGCATAATCTCTCGAAAAATCGAGTGTACGTTTGTCATATGACGTTAGGTCAAATCCATTTTCCTGTTTAGTACGGGCATTGATGGCATCAGCATACAATCGAATGGCGGCATTCATAACCTGAGGGTGATCTGCTCTTGTTTTTTTACCAATCACCAGATTCTTAAGCCTGGACAAACTTCTGAAAGGATCTATGATCACCTTACCGATATCTGTATTTCTTCTGAGAAAAAGTTGTCCTTCTGTAATATATCCGGTATTGTCCGGTATGGCGTGTGTGATGTCACCACCTGACAATGTTGTAACTGCTACTATAGTAATAGACCCGCCGGCTTCAAATTGTACCGCTTTCTCATACAGCCGAGCCAGATCAGAGTATAATGATCCCGGCATACTGTCTTTAGAAGGTATCTGATCCATCCTGTTGGATACAATACTGAGTGCATCAGCGTAGAGGGTCATGTCAGTAAGGAGTACGAGTACTTTTTCCTGTTTGTCTACAGCAAAATACTCTGCAGCTGTAAGTACCATATCGGGTATCAGAAGTCTTTCGACCGGAGGGTCCTGGGTAGTATTGACAAAGGTGATGATGCGATGCAGTGCGCCTGCATTCTCAAATACGTTGCGGAAATACAAAAAATCATCATTGAGTAGCCCCATCCCTCCGAGTATGATTTTATCTGCTTTGGCACGAAGTGCGACCATTGCCATTACCTGATTGTATGGCTGATCCGGATCGGCAAAAAAAGGTATCTTCTGACCTGTCACCAGAGTATTATTTAAATCTATACCAGCTATGCCGGTTGCAATCAGTTCAGAGGGCTGTTTTCTTTTTACCGGATTTACAGAAGGTCCACCAATTTCCCTTTCTTCACCATTTATTTCAGGACCACCATCTATAGGCTGACCATATGCGTTAAAAAACCTTCCTGCAAGATCATTACCTACCTTCAATGTCGGTGGTTTGCCCGTGAATATCACTTCTCCGTTAGTAGGTATTCCTTCTGTACCACCGAATACCTGTAGTGTGACTTCATCCCCCATGATTTTTACTACCTGTGCTATACGGCCTTCCACGGTAGCCAACTCATCATAACCCACATTTTGAGCCCTGACGACACAAGTAGCTTTAGTGATTCGTTCCAATCGGGTATATATTTTTTGAAATACAGATGTGTTCATGTATATATTTTTATAATTTCATTTTTTTACCTTCTGTAATTTTTTGCAACTCTTCTTCAAAAATATTGAACGCTTCACTTTCAAACTCCGAATAGTTCATTTGTTTGTATTTATCAATTATTTTTTTGAAAAATGGCTGTACATCTTCAAAGGACTCAAAATAAAATGGTGTATTTATCAACTTTAAAACATTGTCTGTCATATACTTTTGTCTGATAAGCGGCGTACGACTATCGATATGATCAAACGCATCCTGTTGCAGGATCACAGCATCGATGACCTCACTATGCCAGAAAGTGACATGAAAGTCAACAGAGACTCCGTCATCACCCAAAATATTTATCTGTTCTTTTGCTTCTTTACCCCGTATCAGCAGATTTTTTATGCCTGACACCTTATCTGCCCAATCTGGTGATATCAGCGAGGATAGGGTCTTTTGAAACTCAGGATATTCAAGGTATTTTGAATAGCTATCTATCGGGTCGATAGCTGGATATCTCTTACTGTCAGCTCTTTGCTGAGACAAGGCATAAAAACACCGGGCAGCTTTTTTGGTGGATTCGGTCACCGGCTCCTTTAGGTTTCCACCTGCCGGCGACACTGTACCAATGAATGTGATTGATCCTGTATGATCATTATTAAGATATACATAGCCGGCCCTGCTATAAAAATTGGAAATGGATGAAGGAAGATCCATTGGAAAAGCATCCGGTCCCGGTAGTTCTTCCAGTCGGTTTGACATTTCACGCAAGGCCTGTGCCCATCGGGATGTAGAGTCTGCCAGTAAAAGTACCTTCAAACCCATCGAACGATAGTATTCTGCCAGCGTCATGGCACTATACATCGAAGCTTCACGTGCTGCAACCGGCATATTGGATGTATTTGCTATAATGATCGTCCTTTCCATCAGTTTTCTTCCGGTCCATGGATCATCCAGTTCCGGAAACTCTGTGAAAAGGTCCACCACTTCATTGGCACGTTCCCCACATGCAGCCACGATCACTATGTCCGCCTCTGCCTGACGGGAAATACTTTGCTGTAAAACTGTTTTACCACTCCCAAAGGGGCCTGGTATAAATCCTGTACCTCCCTGAAGCATGGGATTGAGTATGTCCATCGTCCGGACACCTGTTTCCATCATTATAAAAGGTCTGGGCTTTTCTTTATATAAAGTGAGCGATTTTTTTACCGGCCACTTCTGAGTCATAGTTATCTGGGTCTCATATCCTGATTGATCAGTTAATATTGCTATAGTTTTGTTGATGGAATATGATCCTTCCGGTACGATACTTTTGATGATGAACTGGCCTTGCAATACAAATGGCACCATAATTTTGTGCCTGATACTATTTTCGATAACTTCACCAACCCACTCTCCCGCAGCGACCCTGTCACCAATCGCAGCTATAGGAGTAAAATACCATTCTTTTGTCTCATCAAGCGTAGGGGTATAGTCTCCTCTCTTTATAAATATTCCATCCATGGTGGACAAATTATT
>Ga0138256_10002289_pt1 | contig 20576 bp, 21 predicted proteins | sample KNB2016incub_MG_FD_105486 | JGI IMG/M metagenome (GOLD analysis project Ga0138256, IMG submission 105486) | Active sludge microbial communities from wastewater in Klosterneuburg, Austria - KNB2014incub_MG | ecosystem: Engineered > WWTP > Activated sludge > Unclassified | place: Austria... | reverse complement strand
TGTAACAAATTATCACGTAATAAAAGGAATGAATGAATATAATGCTGAAATACGGACACAAGCAAATACATTCAGTGTTAATAAAATAATTGATATAAATAAAGATGTTGATATTGCAATATTAGAAATAACTGACAGTTCTTCTTTTTTTTTAAGTTTAGCTGACCCTAAAGATATCTCTGTAGGACAAAAGATATTTGCAATAGGTAATCCGGTTTCACCTGATGCAAAAGTTTTTAAAAATACATTTACTGAGGGCATTATAAATAATATTACAAAGGATAAAATTGAAAAAAGAGAGTTCAAAATAGATTCGAAAGTAATATTACATTCTGCCGAATTGAATCCGGGAAACAGCGGTGGTCCTTTAATCAATTCTAATAGTGAAGTGGTTGGTATAAATGCATATGTAAGATATAATTTAGAAATGATGAAATTTGCAATTCATATTGATGAACTATTTTTACTACTTGATAAAAATGGAATATCATATACCAAAGGAAACAATATTAATTCATCTTCATCAGAAGAAAATAATGAAAATAATTACAATACAATGGGTTCTTTGGATTCATTGATTTTTGGAAAGAAAAAAATAAAAGAGGATTCCAGTATTCTATTGAAATCAGTCAATGATCAGGACAATACACTTTTATATGTTTTTTTATTTATAGGAGTTAGTGGAATACTGTTTGTAATAATTCTTTACTCCGGCAAAAAAAGTAAATCTGCAGAAATTCCTTCGACAATTGAATATTTGCCAGATACACTTACTCATAATTCCGGAATATCTGTAAATGAGAATGAAAATATTGAACAGAAATTGCATAGATCTTATTTATTATTCAATGACAGAAAAATTGATCTACTGGAAAAAGAAATGGTTGCCGGAAGAGATTCCACATGTGATATCACAATCAATGATAATAATTTATCAAGATTTCATTTTAAGATTATTCTTATGAACAGCAATCATTACATTTCTGATATGGAATCTAAAAACGGTACTTCTATAAATGGAGTAAAAATTAAATCAAAAATTTTAACTAACGGGGATATTATTTCCGCTGGTAATAACAAAATACTTTACAAGGTGTCTAAATGATCGGAGTAACATTAAATAGTTACACAATAACAAAAAAAATAAGTGAAGGCGGCATGGGAGAAATATATCTTGCCGAACATAAATTCCTGGAAAGAAAAGCTGCCGTAAAAGTACTGCATAAAACTTATTCATCAAATAAAGATATAAGACACAGATTTATTCAGGAAGCGCAAACGCTATCCAGACTTGACCACCCTTATATAGTAAAGATATTTGATTTTGATCAGTATCAAGACGTTTTTTATATCATTATGGAGTATGTAGATGGAAATACACTGGATGAATATACAAGAATTAAAAACGGTTTGATGCCAGAATATATGGCTAAGGAATTTTTTATAAAAGTATTGTCTGCCGTAAATTACGCTCACAACAATAATATTATTCACAGGGATATTAAGCCTTCAAATATTATGATCAGCGATAGAAATGAACCTAAAATTCTTGATTTTGGTATTGCCCGTTTAATAGATTCTGACAGGAGAGTTACAAAAGTTAATACAAAAATGGGTTCTATTTTATATATGAGCCCTGAGCAGATACTTGGAAAGGAAGTGGATCTGAAAAGTGACATCTATTCTTTAGGTATCACTTTATATGAAACGCTGACAGCAAATCATCCATATGATATTGAACATGAATCAGACTATGCCCTTCAGTCAAAAATTCTAAATGATTATCCGCCGCCGCCTTCTGCATATTATCCAATGATCACTAAACAAATGGAATTTGTTATATCAACTGCAATCAATAAAGATCCTGAAAAAAGATTTAATTCATGCATAGATTTTTCTGAAGCAATAAATGATCCTTACTACACTTCTGATTACTTGTATTCAAATGAAGAAGTTTTTAAACCTGAAGCACCTGTGAAACCCATTGAAAAAGAATTTATCGAAGAAGTTTTACAAGCTGATGGAGAAATTAATGAAGATGAAAATTTTGATATTGAAAAACCTATAAAATTAGAACGGAAAGGATTGAGAAAGCGTCCTGGTTTAAAGACTAAAATTTCTGAACCTGTTTCAAGTGTTATAAATTCAGAAAATACTGTTAATGGAAATCAACTTACGAAAGAAAGTTTGTCAGGTAAAAAAAATTCTGAATTTAATAAAACTGACTTAGTGAGCAAAAAAAGATTCTATGAATCACCAGTTTTTTATTTTTCGGTTTTACTATTTGTACTATTAGGTTTTGCTTTATTCTATTACAATACCAGCAAAGATAATTCTGAAGATACAATTATTATTAATTTGGATTCAACAAAAACGAATAACTCATCTATTCCGGTTAAATCAGCACAAGAACAGCAAAAAATAGCTGAGGAAAAGGAAAGATTAGAAAAAGAAAGACTGGAAAAAGAAAAACAGATTAAAGATAAGCCTAAGATTTATAAAAAGAATAAAAATTCAAACTTTAATAAAACTAATGGTAACAATAATAAATCAAAAAAGAAAAGCAGGACAACATTTGAATAACTATATATTTTATATTATATGAGAACATCCTTACTTTTAGTATTATTTTTTATATATAATTTACCAGTTATATCTCAACCTGAATTTAAAATTGCTGTTGAAAGTAAAGAATGGAAGGATCCAGAAATAAATTATGTTATTCTTGAAATTAATTTAAGAATTACAAATGTAGGTGATTCAAAAGGAGCTTGTGAGGACTTAAGTGGTATTGGACTATATTCAGGAGACTCATTTAATAATTCATTAATTGTTTTTAAAGAACGAAGCAAAGGTATATTTCAGGAAATTAATGTAGGAGATCATATTAATTGTTTTTTATCTTTTAAAGTGCCGAATACTGCCAATGGATTAACATTGAAGTTTAGTGAAAATCATGGTGGAGCTGAAAAATTTATAACAAATAGTTATAATAATTCTTTATTGGAAGATGCAGAAAATTATTTTGCAAACAAATTATATACAAAAGCGATCGAAAATTATAATATTTATGTTTCTAATGAACCATCACAAAAATTCAATTTAATTCTTAGAATTGCTGATTGTTACGAAAAAATGGGTGATAAAAATAATGCTGATTATGATATTTATAAATCTTCCGACAATTTAGAATTCGCTATTGAAAATTATAAGGAATGTTTAAAATATGATTCAAAAAGGAAAGATATTAATAAAAAAATCGCTACGCAATATGATCTTTTAGGTGACTACCAGGTTAGATCCGCAAATTTGTATGCTGCAGTATTCTATTATAAAAATTCTCTGGAATATAATAAATCGAATTTAGTTAGCGACAAAAAAAAAAAAATATACAACAAAATATTGGAAAAAGAAAAAAAGTTATATGAAAAATAATGAAACTAAATTGAAAATGGATGAATATCTTTTTCTAATACCCCCAACAATCACATTTTTAATAACTTTTGGCATAAGGTATCATTCAAATAAAGATTTATCAGAAGACAATTCATTCTGGAATTTACAAATGGATATTCCTGTCAAAGTATATACTCAAAAGAAAATTGATTCTCATTTAAATTTATTTTTAAATTTTGAAATAGGTTATTCAGGGTTTATTGGTAGCGAAAATGAGTTATCTAAATATTTAAATATTGACAGGGCTATTTTTACGCTGAAAAGAAATAGTCAAGCACCAATATTGAGTGTATATTATTTAAATGGAGGTATAGGAGTATCAATTCTTAAATCTGACTTTATACCTATGATTTCTGTAAACTATGGAGTATATGGTCAATCAACTTTATTTGATATAGCTTATGTGAATAGCTCTACTCCATATCAGTACAATTCTATTCTGTCAAAAGCACATATAGGACAAGATCTTACATTGGAATTATCTTTTAAAATAGGAAAATTTTTTAATACCGGTTACACTTTTAAGAATTATAAAATAAATAGTAATATTTCTTTTTTGAACAATAAATATTCAATTCATTATAATAGTTTTGGTTTTACTTCTTTTTAATATTATAGGTTTGTAAAATTATTTTTGAATAAATAAAGAGTCTTTTATTTGTAAAAATATTTGTTAGTTGTAAATGTTTTGAAGTACAAATTAAAAAGAAGTTAAACGTTTAAAATTAGATTGAAAAATTTAATATGAAAATATTATTAGTTTTAATTCTTGTGTTTTATTGTGAATTAGATGTTTTATCTCAACCTGAATTTAAAGTTGCTGTGGATTATTTTGAATGGAAATATCCAACAGGGAATAAAGTAACGCTAGAGGTAAACTTAAAAATATCAAATATTGGAAATGTTCAGGGGTCTTGTGAGGACATAAAAAATATAGAATTATATTCTAAAGATGATTTTTATAAAAACGATATTGAATTAAGAGAACGCGGTACTAATATTTTTATGCAAATTAAAGCAGGAGATAACATATTTTCTTTCTTAAACTTTGAAGTCCCGAAAGCTGCAGGAGGATTATACTTAAAATTAAATGATGGCTTTGGTAGTAACGAAAAATTTATAACTGATAGTTATAATAATTATTTATTGGAGCAAGCAGAATATTATTATTATAATAAGCAGTATTCTGATGCAATTGAAAAATATCAAATATGTATAAAAAATGATCCTTTACAAAAAAATGTAATATCCTTAAAAATTGCAGATTGTTATGAGTATATAGGTAATAAATTATTGGATGATTATTATTTATATAATATCAATGAAAACTTAGAAAAATCATTAGATAATTTTAAACAATCTCTATTTTATGATACTAAAAAACCATTCATTAAGGATAAAATCGCGACTATATATGACATTTTAGGAGACAGTTATGCAGTTTCATTAAATTATTCAAAAGCAGTTAATTCTTATAAACTTTCGTTGGACTACAGTTATTCTTCTACAGTAAATGGAAAGTTAGAAAAAGTAAATAAACAAACGATTAATAAAAAAGATGAAAAAAAAGAAACATCAAAAAAGAAACCCCAAAAAAGTGGTAAAAGTAAAAGTAAAAAACCAAAGCGATCACAATCAAAATGAGGTTAATTGAAATATCCTATATATTGTAAATTAAATATTATCAAAACACGAACTTGAAATATAGAAATATAATTTTAAGTTCATTAATTATAAAAATACATGAAGTGTCCAAAATGCTTTAAGGATAATAAACCGGGAGTTAAGTTTTGTGCATTCTGCGGAACATCAGTTCAGCAATCTGAAAGCAGAAGTACTGGTTACTCTTCAGCTGGCAGTTCAAGAGCCGGTAATAAAACAATGATATCTCAAGCTGCTCCAACAATGGAAAGAGGTTCATCTTTAAATGAATTAATATTGGGAAGAGACAGTGGCAATGACGTATCCCTTAATGATGTATCCATTTCAGGGAAACATGCAAAGATCTTTCTTGAAAATGGAAATGTATTCATAGAAGATTTAAAATCTCTTAACGGAACATTTGTGAATGGCAGAAAAGTACAAGGTAGAGTTCGTGTAAAAGCTACTGACAGAATAAGCTTAGGAACTCATATTCTTAATATTGACTCCAACAATTTACTGAATAGTTTATTTTCCAGAAGCAGCGACGGAAGTATAATCCAGGATGGTACATTGCGATTATCATTTAATTCTGACTGGGTTGGTAAAATCATATATTTTGTTCTTATAATTTTACTTTTATTACCCTGGATAACAGTGTCTGCAAAAGACGGACAATTCTCTTTTACAGCTCTTGATTTTGCTTTGAACAGTCTCCCTGCAGGTATCAGTGCAAAGGGATTAAATTTTCCCGGATACGGCAGCGCCCATACGATATTTTTAATACTATTTGTACTTACTTTAATTGGATTGATATTAAATTTCATCAGATTAAGAATTACAGACAAATTAAATATTGTTAATCTCTTATCTCTGGTAATATTAATTTTAGTAATAGTTATTGCAGCAACGGCAGGTTCAACTTTTTCTTTTGACAATGTTATGTTGAATTTAATTGCAGATAATTTGAATATCAGACTGGCTTTCCCGGCATATATATTTCTTATGTTATGTTTTATATCACTTTTTGAAGGAGCAATAGAGTTTTATATTTCAAACAATAAATAATTCAAAATATCAGTTCTTATGTTAAACAGTAACTTTGGGAAAATATTGATACTTATTATAACTTTTATTCTGTATTCAGTATCTTCATTTATAGTGCAAAATAAAAATAATGAAATAAAAGAAAAACTGATTGAAGAAATCACTTTAAATGAAAAATTAAAAAAAGAATTTGATGAATTGAAGAGTACATTCAAAGAAAATCATGAACAGTTAAATAAATTAAATCAAGAAAATGTTAATTTAAAAAATCAATTAAATAATTATTAATACAATGAAAACACAAAAATCTTTTTACATTACTTTTTTAATACTGAATGTGATCGGTATCAGTATTTTTATTCTGTTATTCGTTAACAACAACACTCTTTCAAATTCTCTAAAGACCGTTCATAAAAATAACGAATTAATGAGATCCGGTATTGACAGTCTTCAATTAGCAATGAATGAAACTTCAAATGAAGTGAATTCAGCTTTAAATGAAAATATCAAATTAAAAAAAGCAAAATCTAATTATTTCCCGGAATTCGCTAAGAATTATCTAAATAATGTTTTTGATTCTCAGTCTTTCTTAATAGAAAACAGCGAATCAAAAATTGTAAGTACATCAATAGAAGGTGATAGTTTTGTATCTCCTGATAAAGAATATTCTTCTATTCTAAGTTACAAAAATAAAAAATCACGAATAACAGGAAATGTTATCTATTTATTTGAAACTATTTATGAATATGATGAAGGTGGATCAGATCAGGGAATGCAGCTTCATTTCAAAAAAAATGCAAGCGGTGATTGGAAATTGTTTAAAATTATTTATGAAGGGTGTTGACTTGTCTGTTATAATTAATAAATGACATTTAAATTATATTAGTATTTCAGATCATGATAAATGAAATAATTTCGAACTATAAAATACTATCAAACATTGGAAGTGGCGGAATGGGTATGGTATATCTTGCCCAACATACTACACTGGAACGATATGCTGCTGTTAAAGTTCTGAACCCCGAATATTCAGGAAATAAATTTTTCAAAGACAGATTTCTGAATGAAGCAACTACGCTTGCTAAACTTAATCATCCCAATATAGTTGTTTTGTATGATTTTGTCGAAAGCGATGGGAAGCTTCTCATAATTATGGAATATGTTGAAGGTGAAACTTTAGATGATATTGTAAAACAAAATTTGTATCCCAATGAGAAGTTTGTTATTAGGATAATGTCGCAGATATTAGATGGATTGTCTTATGCACACAGGGAAAACGTTGTTCATCGTGATATAAAACCCTCAAATATAATTGTTGGTGAAAATGAAGTATCAAAAATATTGGATTTCGGGATTGCAAAACTAACGCAATCAAATGTTAATCTGACAAAAACCGGTACAAGAATGGGTTCAGTAAGCTACATGAGTCCTGAACAAATATTGAACAAAGAAGTTGATTCAAGATCAGACATTTATTCTATGGGGGTAACATTATATGAATTATTTATTGGAGTTAATCCTTACCAAGAAGATTCTTTAAGCGAGTATGAAACTCAATCTAAAATTATAAATGAACCGCTTGACCTTAGTCGCCCGGAAATTCCTCAAAGACTGAAACAAATTATATATAAAGCTACTGCAAAAGATCCTGCGGAGAGATACTCAAGTTGTGAGGAATTTAAAATTGATCTTGAATCTGCAGAATCTTTGAATCATGAGAAAACAGATAATACAATGAAATCTTCTGAACTTATCAGAAAGACAAGGCTGATAAGCGATATTCAAAATGTCGAAATTTTAGATAACAGACAGAAAGGAAGTAATCAATTTCTTTTAATGTTTTTTTTAATTGTTGCTTTTATAGTATTCGGCGCAACAATTTTTTATTTTTCGTCTGGTGGTAACGAATCTGCAAATGTAGAAACAGAAAAAATCGTAAGTAAAACAAATCCTGATACGAAGATTCAAATTGAGAAAAAAGCGGAAGATAAGGTAAAAGAGAATAACAATTCCAAATTAGATACAGAAAAAGAGATAATTGGAAATACTGTGAATAATTTACTTAATTCCTGGCAGAATATGAATGTTAACGGCTTTTTTAATAACCTAACGGATGATTATCATTATGAAAGCGCTGGGGGAGTTAAAAGAAACTATTCGGAAAGATTAAATAAAGCTTATGAAATATTCGCGAATAACAGATTTATTAATATTACAACTTCAAATATGAATATTGAAGTTAACGGTAATTATGCGGAAGTCAGATACAGACAAAAATATAGTTCAACTACTGTAAACGAATCTACAACAAAAAAACTTTTTTTAAGAAAAGAAAATAACCGATGGAAAGTTTATAAAGAGCTTTCCGGGTTTGAATGAGAGTATATCGAAATTTAATATTAAACTTAAAGAATTAATGAGAAAATCACTGCTTCTAATTTTTTTATTCTCAGTATTTTATTCTAATTGTTTTTCTCAGGAAACGATAAAATTCAGAGCTAAATACGTTAGCTATAAAGAATATGACAAATATGGATGGAGTGAATGGAATGAATGGAAGGATGTTAACATTTTAATCGTAGTAAATACGGAAGATGATAGAATCACTATTTTTTCATCTGAAACCCAAACGTTGGATGTATATGAGTATGAGGACTACGTTGAAGGAGACAATACAATTTTAAGATTCAAGGCCATCGACCAGGAAGGTATTTATTGCAGAATAAGATTTGTTTTCAACGAATACGACGACAATAGACAACTATATGTTGATTACAGTAATTTTACTGTTGTATATGCTATAAAAGCGCTAAGGTAAATGTTTTTGATAATTAATATTTATAAAAAGATTATGATAGTAAACTTCTTAAACATCTTTCTTATTATCCTGCTTTCATCTTGTTCAGAAAAAGATTTAGATGTGCAAGCAATTACTACAGCTAACAGGGATTCTCTCCTGAGAGTTGATTCACTTAACAGAATTGATTCTTTAAGAAAATTATCACCGTCTCATCAGGTTGATTCTTTAGAGTTTACCGGCCTGGAGAAAGTTATCCGACTTACAGAAAATATTAACAATCCGAAATCAGTTGTGATATCTCCCGATGGACGATATGCATACATAAACAATCTTGAAGGAATGAACACAATGATCATTAATACAGAAACTTATGAGACAGTTTCAATAATTGAACATACAGGGAAGCCCGTGGAATTTGGAATAACGCTTAACGGAAGATTTATATGGATAACTTACTTCAGATTATTAGAAGAAGGATTTCCAAAAAACCTAGGAGTAGAAAGCGCATACAGGTATCCTTCAGTTGTAGTGGTGTATGATACTCTTGCGAAAGAACTAGTAAAAAGAATCGATGTAGGTATAATACCTAAAATTATTGCAGTAAGCCCTGATGAAAAATTAGTTTTTGTAGCTAACTGGAACAGCTATGACATTTCTGTGATATCTACTGAGAATTATCAGGTTATTAAGACCATAAAAGTTGGTACAATTCCGAGAGGCGTTGAATTTACTCCTGACGGCAAGTATGCTTACGTTTGTAATTTTGGCGGCTCGACAATTTCTAAAATTGATGTCCCATCGCTCGAAGTGATCAGCACAATAAAAGATGCAGGGATAAGTCCCCGCGACATGGTAATCAGCAGCGATGGTGATTATGCGTATTTCTCTGCTTACGGGGATGGATATTTAAGAAAGCTGGATTTAAAGACAGATGAAGTAGTTGATAAAATCAAGATTGGCATTCAGCCACGGAGCGTCTGCATGACAAATAATAACAAATATTTATTTGTAGTCAATTATAAAAACGGGACCGTTAACGCAATTGATCTGACAGAGTTTAAAATGCTTGATGAGTATGACGCTGATATTGGAGCGGTAGGCGTAGCGCTTTCGCCGGATAATAAATTTCTATGGGTGACGAATCAAAGCACGGGGTCGGTGATTGTTTATAGAGTCAATTATAGATGAAGAAGCTGTGAGTCTAATGCAAGTGACTTCTAAATCTAAAATTTAAAACTCAATAATGAAAACAAAGTTTTTTAAATTTTTATTTTTACTTTGGTTATTTAATCTTTCAAATGCCTATTCTCAATATAATTACATTGAATATTTAAAAAAGAATTCAGTCAAAATACAATCTGCAAAAATTAAGAGCTGCAATGAAGAACTGGAGGACAATAATAAAGGATTAAGAGAATATAGGGAATATGATACACTAGGGAGATTAGTATATCTTAAAAACTGGTATAATGGTCAATTACAATTTGAAAGAAAATATTATTATGATGAAAAGGGGAATTTAATTAAAATGGATAACGATAAAGACAAACCATATAACATCTATTATGCATATTATGAGTATGATGAAAGGGGTCTTTTGATTGGTGAAATTCTTCAATCGAAACATAATAATAAGAGACCACTTACTATCAAATATATATATGATGAAAATTTAAATTTAACACAAGAAATCTTTGAACAGGGAAATTCCGATCACTATACTTATGAAAATAATCGGAGAATCAAAAAAGAGGAAATTGAACTTAATGGGAGAGTTTATTCAACAACAAATTATTATTATGAAAATAATTCTATATTGGAGGAAGAAATAAATTCTGATGGAATAGTTACAAGATATTCTGAAAAAATTTTTGATTTGGATGGTAATGTGGTAGAAATAAGAGGTTATGATGGAATTAAAACTTTAATATACAATATAATCTATGAAAATGATGGGTACGGAAATCCATTAAAGACTTATAGTACTTGGAAAAACAAAAAAAACACAGAAATTAAAGAATTTTTATATGAATATTACGAATAAATTATTTAAACTTAGCCTACTTTCTGCACTTTTATTTTTGATGTTTTCAAATAGAATAATAGCTCAGGATTTTCTCCAAACTAAATTTTCAATAAATGATATAAAAAAGCAAAGAGAAAATTTTAAAAATGAAAAAGTTAGATCAATAATACTGAAGAATGTTTATACAAAAACAGTATACGAAGTTGACACCGATGGCAAAATTCTTTTCGAGAAAGGAAACAGCGATTATGATAACCCATACACAATAATATACAATTACGATAATAATGCTAACCTTATAAATTTTACAGGTCCCTTTGCTCATAAGTTTTATGAATATGACAAAAAGGGTAATGTCATTGAAGCATCAGTAGATTTATACACTGACGATTTTGTCTATGATGTTGAAAATAGATTAATTAAAATGAATTCTGAATCTGAGGAAGGTGAAGTGTGCCCGTTCGATAAAATAAATTATAGTGAATATTTAACAATTGAAATAACTTATCCTTGCTGTGAGGGAAACTATGCAATGAGATATGCCTATGAATATTCTGATGCAGAGCAATTACTTAAAATAATTAACTATACGAAGAACTGCTCTACAGGAATAGAAGAGTTAAATAATATGGAAGAATATTTTTATAATGGTACTTCTAAACTTCCCTATAAAATGATAAAAGATAGTCAGGAAATAACTTTTACATATGAATACTATAATTAGGTAATAGCCATATTTATGATTAAAATTAATTTTTTAAAATGATGCTGCAACGGGTCTATTGGCAAAATACAATAAGTTTTTGAAATCAAAATAAAAAATTTATGAGTCGAACAATTCTTACAGCTTTTACTTTATTAATACTAACTCAAATCTGCTTTTCTCAGAATGCAAATGTATATTCAAAAAATCAAATTGAGAAGCAGAGAAGTATTTACAAAATTAATAAAGTGAAAACGGAAATAATTTATTCAGATAAAAATAGCAAAGAAGTTACCAGTTATGATAAAGAAGGAAAGCCGATTGAAAGTGTGTATTTTTATGATAATAATATTTCGGGAGGAGTTTTATACACATATGACATGAATGGAAATTTGATAGAGGATGTGTATGGCGGAGCAGAATCAGGAGATGTAATGACAAACAGATATTATTATGATGAGTCAGGCAATGTCATTGCTTCTGAATATTTAATGGGATTAGAAGAGAGTGGATATAAGATTAACTATAAATATGATGATTTTGGTAATTTGATTCTTAAAGGGGACATTGGAATTCAAAATATTTATGAGAAGGGTAATCTAATTTCGTCTGTTGAAGAATGCATCCCAAATTCCACTCGACCCGAGTTTAAGAAATTCACATATGATATTATAAACAATTTGATTTTATATGAAGTATTTAATAAAAATTGTACCGGTGATTCCACATTTTTTTTATCGAAGAATAGGTATGAGTATTTTGAAAATGGATTGAAAAGTAAGGAAACTTTTGAAAGCAGTTATACTGAAGGGATGGAAGTTCTGAATTATGAATATCAGTATTTTAAAAAATAGACATTTATATTTCAAAAAATTTACTACTATGACAAAAATATTTACTTATTTAATATTTTCATTTTTTGGTCTAACGAGTTCATACTCTCAGGAAAAGATATTCCTTTCTTCTGAAAGAGAATTGGTTACAGTTTTAGAGTACTGGGATTGGTATGAAGATAATATCGAACAATATGCCGGAAAGTATGAATACATTCATGCAGTAAATGACGAAAACGGTGACTATAACGGCGAAGGAAATGCATATAATTACATAACTGAAATCAAATTTAACTCCGGTGAAATGCTTGCACTGGGTTATGGAAGCATAGAAGGTGAATTTCAAGAGATAGAGACTATTAGATCCTCAAAAATTGACAACAATAAATTTAATAATCAGAAATTTATTTTTCTAAAATACAAAAAACGCAATACTGAGATAAAAACAGCAAAAGGTTTATTGGAATTGAATGAAAATAAAAAAATAGAGTATTTCTCTGAATTAGAATTGAGCAAAGAAAGTGACAATTTTCCAATGCAATTTGAAAAATTCAAAACTACTTTTAATAGTAAGAATATTTCCGGGCTAAACGAATATATAAATCCGGAATACGGTTTTTTTGTTTTGGATAACCCTGTCTCTGCTCCGATTAATGCTTACTATTTCAGCTCATTTGATACTGTTTTCAATAATTCAGAAGAGTGGCATTTATTTAAATTAAAAAAAATTGAGTTACACTGTGAACCTAAAAAAGGGAAATTACCTCTCTATGGATGCGAGGAAGATGAAAATTTTGGCTGGGATAAGGAAGGATGTTATTATAATGATAATTTTGAAAATAATCCGTTAACTGAAATTTATAGTTACATTGAGAGTTATGGTTATTTTATAGTTTATGGAGAGGAAAACTATAATGAAGCGCTCATTAAAGCCAAATTTAAAGAAAACATCGATCATATTGATAACGTTTTTTATTCCACTGAATTCGAAGTGGGTTTATATTTTGGAGAGATCAATGGAAAATTTTATTTGTTAATGATTGATTTAGCCACACCATGTAACGCTTAAATATTTTTATTAATAATTCACTTAAAAAATTGAACAGATCATTTGTAAATGTTAGATTTAATTATAAAAATATTAATTCTTAAACTTTCAAGACATGAAAACTGTCATTCTGCTGATTGCAGCATTGTTATTGAATTCATGTTTCAATAATAAAGAAAAAATATCCGAAAATGAAAATCCCGAAAAGGATACAATTATAATCGTGAAGACTGCTGAACCTGAAACTCCGGATTCAACAGAGAAAATATCTGAAAGAAAGTCTGATGATATTGATTTTTATAGGATAGGTCCGGAGTTTTTGGAGATGAAATATTCAAAAAATGATATTAAGAGGCAAAGAGAAAATTTCAAGAAAGGAAAAATAAAATCTGTTTCTTTTAAGAAAGATTCAATCTTATATAAGTATACATTTGATACCAAAGGTAGGTTTCTAAGGGAGTCTGAGGATGATTGTGGCTGGGAATACAAATATGATGGAGATAAAGTGAAAACAAGATACGGTTGTGCGGAAATAGATCTGGACTTTTCTTACGATGAAAAGGGGAATATTATCGAAGTTTGTCTGTGTGATGGCGGATTCTATTCTTTTTATAATTTTGATTCGGAAAATAGATTGATAAAAACATATCATAAACATTTTGACGGTATAAAATGGACTACTTCAAATAAATGTCATTCTAGTAAAATAAAATATAAAAATAATCGAATTTCTTCAATTCTGTTTGCATGTTGTGAAAGGAAAAATGGAAGCGAAGATAATTATGAAGTGTATGTTAAATATAATTATTCTGAAGATGACAAACTCATAAAACTTAATTATTATTTGCTAAGTTGTTCCGACAATGACAGAGAGTTATTTTCATTTGAAGAATATTTTTATAAAGAAAATTCAAATTTTCCTTATAAGATGATTCAAGATTCAGTTGAGATTAATTTTACATATGAATACTATAAATAGGTAATAGCCATATTTGTGAATTACGGATATTGAAACAAAAACAATATGTACATATTTTAAAGTACTAAGAGCCTGTCTATAAGTATTATGATGAATTCGGAAGATAATAAATCTCAATCTAAAATAAACAAAATGATAAATTCAAAATTAGTTATTCTTCTTCTTGCAGCATTTTTTATCTCCTGTAGTGAAGTGAAAAAAACAAATGTAGAAGATAACAAGAGTAATGAGATCAAAGAAAAAGAACTCGATCTCAGGGAAAGAGAATTAGATCTGAAAGAAAAAGAATTAGCAATGAAGGAAAACAACACTTCCGAAAATCTTAACTCCGGGATCAAAGGAGATTATCCTGAGGTTTCTCTGATAACATTAACCGATCAGGATTTACAAAACAGGGATTCCTGGGAACTGAGAATTATGAGAAATGAAGTATTTGCAAGACACGGATATATTTTTAAGATTCCCGAACTCAGGGAATATTTCATAAGGCAGAATTGGTATGATCCTAAATTTGAAGATGTTAATAATATGCTTTCGGATCTTGAGAAAGAAAACGTAGTAAAGATAAGAAAATATGAAGAATACACAGACAGTCAGTATAAAGGTTATTCCAGATAGTTAATTTAACAGTTTAATTAAATGACAAATATTACAATATTTAAATCACCTGGAGTTAAATTTAAAGATTATGCTGGGACAAACTATATCAAATTATAAAATCTTAAGGCAAATCGGTTCAGGCGGTATGGGAATGGTATATCTTGCCCAGCATACTGCCCTTGAAAGATATGCTGCTGTTAAAGTTCTGAACCCCGAATATTCAGGAAACAAATTTTTCAAAGACAGATTTCTGAATGAAGCTACAACACTTGCAAAACTGAATCATCCTAACATTGTAACATTGTATGACTTCATTGAACTGGATGGAAAACTTCTAATAATTATGGAATATGTAGAAGGTCAGACACTTGATGTCTTTATAGAAAAGAATAATTTTAAGGATGAGGAATTTGCTGTAGAAATGATATCACAAGTGTTGGATGGTCTATTTTATGCTCATATGCAAATGGTTGTCCACAGAGATATTAAACCGTCAAATATCATATTAGGTGAAAATAATATTTCAAAAATTCTTGATTTTGGAATTGCTAAACTCACACAATCTAATGCAAATCTGACAAAAGCAGGAACAAAAATGGGTTCACTAAATTATATGAGTCCGGAACAGGTCTTAGGGAAAGATGTAGATGCCAGATCAGATATTTATTCTCTGGGAATAACTTTATATGAATTATTAGCTAGCAGACTTCCATTTGATACTAATACTGAAAGTGATTTTTTAATACAGAACAGAATAGTAAATGAAACTTTACCTGATATCAGATCAATTAAACCTGACGTTTCGCAAAAATTAGCAGATGCAATAAGAATTGCTACAGAAAAAGATCCTTCAAACAGATTTCAGAATTGCGGAGAATTCAAAGAATATATAACCGGCATCACCCAATCAACGGCATATTCAAAACCAAAATTTAATAATAGACAAAGCGATAAAAATAAAACTCAGTTTGTAATACCAAATAGTCAAAATAACAAAACAGTCTTCACTGAGAATTCAAATCCGGATGTTGCACTTGCATCCAAAAAGATTAATCCTTTAGTAATAATTAGTATTTTGTTTTTATTTTTATTAGTTGGCGGGATTATTGTGTATTACATTAAGATGAAGGAAACTGATGACATATTAGATGGAAAAAACAAAATGTTAACATTGGAAGATCCGGATGTACCATATAAAGGAAATTCAAATGATCAGAATTCTATAAAAAATAATTCAAATAATAATAGCAGTACAAATAATAGTTCAAGAAATAATAACAGCAGTACTCCGGGTAAATACCCCGAAGCTTCAATTGGATATATGACAGATGCAGATCTGCAATATATGACTAAAACAGAACTTCAGATAATGAGAAATGAAATATTTGCAAGGCATGGTTATATATTTAAGACAAATCCCCAAATGGTATCTTACTTTAATAGTCAGTCCTGGTATTATCCAAAATATAGTGATGTTAATTATCTGCTTACTGAAATTGAAAAAAGTAATTTGAAATTAATTAAATCTTATGAAGACAGATTCTAAAAATTGTGTTAATTTATCTAAAAGTTTAGGAATTGTATTGATCTCATTATTAATGATTTCATGTGAAAAAGAATATACAGGGTCTGCAATAGAAGATACAAAAACAGAATCGAAAACAGAACAGCAGACTCAAGAAACTCAAATAAATGAACAACTTAGTCTTAATGAAATAAATAATTTTATAAACGAATGGTGCAGTTATCAGTCAAACAATAATATACAGGGTTATTTAAACTGCTACAGCAGGGAATTTACCGGAGTGAAAAGAACTAATTCCGGAAAAGAATATATCTATGATTATTCCAAATGGGCAGAAGACAGGTCAAAAATGTATCAGTCAGCGGAGGATCTGAGTTTATCATCTTCAGATCTTTTTATAAAAGCATTTTCAGAAAAAGACGGTTTAACAATAATCGAATTCGAACAATATTATATAAGTAGAAAATACAGTGACCGGGGAACAAAAATAATGAAGTTAAAAAAAGATAAATCGGGAGAAATTAAAATTTACTTTGAGGAATTATTGAATTCACAAAAATTAGGAGACTAGAGTTGTATAAATTATTTTTTATAATTTTATTAGTAAGCTTTGGTTGTTCTGAAAACAAAATTAAACTTCCTGAAGAAACAGTGAAAAAAGATTCATCTGAATCAAAAATAAATACTCCGGACAATTCAAAACCATTTAAATATGCAATTGCTGTTTATGATTGTCCTGTTTTAAATACATATAAATTCAAAGACGTATATGGAGGGAAAAGCGGATCAGCCTTACAAAAGAGTAAATCAGGATTAGTAAAACCTTTGGAATTTGTTGCATATCCCGGAACAGCATTTGAAATTCTCGACTCAATAAAATATGACGGAACATTAATTTACAAAGTAAAAACAGATGAATATCCAATTATACTTGAAGGTGACAATCTTTATATTGATTCGAGATTTGTAAAGTTGAGTAATGAAATAAATAAACCTGTTGAAAAAGTATGTCCATCTGAGGAATATATATATGATTATTTTGATAAAGCTGAAAATTCATTTTATGTCTGGGGAGCAAATAATATAAAAGGAATTGAAAAAATGCTTGAGTATTATCCACCTTCCGGAAAACTAAATTCCGAAGATGAATTAATATGGGAAATGAAAGGTCTGGACTGTTCCGGTCTGATATATGAAGCTACAAATGCATATTCTCCAAGGAATACACACCAGCTTGTAAATTTTGGTAATCCGGTTGAAATTAAAGGACTGTCTGCATCTCAAATAAAATCCAAACTGAAACCTTTGGATATAATTGTATGGAAAGGTCATGTTATAGTTGTTTATGACGGAAACACAACAATAGAAAGTGCGCATAGTGCAGGCGGTGTAGTAAAGAAGGACCTGTTTTCAGCACTCAATAAATTAATGCAGAAAAGAAGTCCCGAAAATAAATGGAATGATAGTAATAAAAACTCTTTCGTTGTCAGAAGATGGTTTAAAGAATGATGAATTTTAAAATTATTAAAATATATATTTCGGTAGTATTTTTTGCACTGTTTTTATTCAGTTGCAATAATAAAAGTGATGAGTCCTTAAAATTGAAAGAAAAAGAACTTGATCTCAAGCAGCAGGAAATTGATCTGGAGAATAAGAAACTTGAAACGCAAAATCAAAATGGTGATAATCAAAATATTAACGAAATAAATTTAGAAGGACTTTGGATAGGGACAATAAAAGACGGGACTTACTGGACACTTGAAATAAAAAAATATGGCGGAGATAAATTCAATGGTGTAAATATTATTTACTGGGAAAAATATCCGGAGGGTTATAAAACTAATTTCAGCGGTACATTGAATTCAAATAAAGAAATAATAATGTATGAAGACAGAAACACAAAGGGATCTGGAAAATTTGTCGGCAATGTTTCCAATGATGGTAAATTTATGAGCGGTGAATGGTACAGATATTCAGATAACGGTACATTTAACTGGTCATTAAAAAAATAAATTATGACTGGGAAAGTAATATCAAATTATGAGATACGATCTGTAATCGGAAGCGGTGGGATGGGGAAAGTCTATCTTGCAAAACAGCTTACAATTGACAGAGAGGTTGCTATAAAGATATTAGACCCATCATTATCAGAAAACCCACAATTCAAAGAAAGATTTATTAACGAAGCAAACGCTCTGGCAAAATTAAATCATCCTAATATTGTTTCAATTTATGATTTTGTAGAATATGAAAATAATTATTGTATTATCATGGAGTTTGTCAAAGGAGCAACACTTGATAATATTATTGATAACAATGTTAAACTGGATTTACCTTTTACGATAAATATTATTGAACAAGTATTAGACGGATTGTCTTATGCTCATAAGCAGTCAATTGTACACCGGGATATCAAACCATCCAACATAATTGTAGATCATGATAACAGAGTGAGAATATTAGATTTTGGAATTGCCAAATTGGTTTTATCAAATTCAAATCTCACTAAGACAGGAACACGCATGGGATCAGTGAAATATATGAGCCCGGAACAGGTACTTGGTAAAGAATTAAATTTAAAAACTGATATATATTCAACCGGGATAACGATTTATGAGATTTTAACAGGAAAACCTCCCTTTGACTCAGATACTGAAAGCGACTTCGTAGTTCAAAACAAAATAGTAAATGATGTTTTACCAGATATAAGAACTGTCAATCCATCTGTTCCTCAAAATATTGCAGAGGCAATTTATACTGCAACTCAAAAGAACCCTGATGACAGATTCAGGGACTGCGAAGAATTTAAAGCGATGATCATAAATGATTATGTAGGTTTTGATAATAAAGTAAAATCTAATTTTACACAGCAAACTCTCCTTATTGGAGATTTTAATGAGTCAGCTAGAGATAAAACGGTACTGATTCATAAGGAAAATGATTTTCAGAATTCAAATGAGAATAAGTCAAAGAAAGGTTTGAAGATAGGAATAACTTCACTGATAATAATAGTTGTAATTTTTACAGCATTTTATTTTATTAGTAAGGAAAACGATCAGATTACTACTACTCATAAAATTCAAAATGAGATATCAAATGAACCTAAATCAAATTCTTATGATGAAAAAAATAAAGTATTAAAAAAATATAGAAATACTGAAATAATATCAAGAGAGGAATCAAAAAAAGCACATGAATTAATTGATAAATGGATAAATAGTATTAACAAAAAGGATTTAAACTTAGGTATTTATTATTCAGACAAAGTAAATTATTACACCGCTGGGAAGGTAAATGTAGCGGAAGTAATTAAGGATAAAAAAAATTTTTATAAAAAATGGGATGTCATTAATATTAAAACAGAACAATATGGTGCAAAGAAATTATCAGATGATGAATTTAATTTTACATTTGATAAAATATTTAAAGTAGAAAATTATTCGGGCAGTAAAAAAATGGATGGTAAAGTAAAAAGCAGACTTGTTTTTAAAGAGATCAACGGAGAGCTTAAAATAATTTCAGAAACAGATGACTTCACATATTATTTGAACAAAAATTAGTATTTAGATGATTGGTAAAATAATAAATAACTATAAGATCACTGAATTCATAGAAGAAGGTGGAATGGGAACTATTTACAAAGCCAGCCATCTCAAACTAACTAGATCTGTAGCCGTAAAAGTACTTCATCAGAATCTTACTTCAAATCCCCAGTTTAAAGAAAGATTTATTAATGAGGCAAATATACTTGCCAAATTGTCACATCCTGCAATTATAAATATTTATGATTTTATAGAAAGTGATGGACAGTATTTCATTATAACAGAATTTATTGAAGGAGAAACCCTGGCTGATTTAATTTCAAATAATGAATTAAACTCTATAGAACTGATCCTGAATTTATTCAGACAAATTTTG
>Ga0138256_10002288_pt1 | contig 20581 bp, 16 predicted proteins | sample KNB2016incub_MG_FD_105486 | JGI IMG/M metagenome (GOLD analysis project Ga0138256, IMG submission 105486) | Active sludge microbial communities from wastewater in Klosterneuburg, Austria - KNB2014incub_MG | ecosystem: Engineered > WWTP > Activated sludge > Unclassified | place: Austria... | reverse complement strand
TGCCTCGATAGACTCAACACAAGCGCGCGAATGCCCGGCGCGAATTCGAGTATTCGTGGTTTTTATTCGTGGATGGTTTGGGGCGCTATGAGCCTCGATAGCGACTTTGCGTTGTAATATTAGGGTCTGTAAATTAATAACTTCCCGAATTTATGTTCGTTCGCAGTTGTACTGCGAACGGGATGCAGTGCAACTGCATCCCCAACAAGGAAATTATATTTTTACGAGCCCTTAGCGCGCTTTGTGGTTGAAAAGGTTTTTGTCAAATTACCCATACTCCGACTTTGCCTTTTCTTCAGACACCCATCCTGCGCGGATATCTTCTGTGAGCACGTCGGGGTCACGTTCATTAGGGAGACCATAGCCGCCGCCGCCCGATGATTCCATGACGATGATATCGCCAGGGTGGAGTTTGGTCAGCCCGTAGGGATTCCCCTGCTCCCCATTGACGAGAAATTTTGCGCGCGAGCCAGCCTGCCCGCCAGCGAGTCCCTCTGGGGGTAGGCGAAAGCGTCCCGACTGGATGCCCAGGCTGACGGGAGTCTGAGGCGCGTGTTCATCGTCTGGGATGCGGAAGACGGTGCGCGTCCCCAGCCCGCCGCGAAATTTCCCCGCTCCCCCCGAATCTATCAGCAGTTCGCGTCGTTCGACGATGAGGGGCGTGTCGCCTTCGAGAATTTCGATGGGCGTGTTCGCGCCGTTGGCGGGGAAGATGTAACTGTTCTCGCCGTCGCGCCCACTGCTCGCGCCCATGCCCCCGCCACGGATGATGACCGAATGCCAGGGTTTGCCGTTGTTGAACGTTCCGTAAAAGACGTTCATCGTGGCGGGTGTGCCGCCGCTGGAGGCGATGACGCGATGCGGAAGCGCCTGCGCCAACGCGCGATAGATGATCTCTGCCATGAAGTGACCGATCTGCATCCGCGCGGCGACGGCGGCTGGGAAGCGGCAATTGACGACGCTGCCTTCGGGCGCGTCGAGTTTAATGACCGCGACACTGCCGTGATTGTTGGGAATGTCTGGGTCGAAGATGCTTTTGATTGCCATGTGAACATAAGCGAAGGTGAAGTTGTACACGACGTTGCCGCCCCAACTGACTTGCGGCGATGAACCCGCGAGGTCAACGCTGATGTCGCTTCCTTTGATCTCAACGGCGGCTTTGATGTTGATATCCTTCTGCCCCTCCATTTGTTCGATGACGCCTTCGGCGCGATACACGCCATCGGGGACCTGCTCGATCGCGGAGCGGACGCTCTTTTCACTGCGGGCGATGATCTCATCCGCAAGATCGTCCAGCGAGTCGAGCCGATACTCTTCCAGCATCCGCTGAACCTGCGCGGCGCAGACGTGATTGGCGGCAGTCTGTGAGCGGATGTCGCCGATAACATTTTCAGGCGTGCGGACGTTCCAGCGAATCATATCCAGCACGGCTTGATTCAATTCGCCTCGCTCGTACAGTTTCACCAGCGGGATGAACAAGCCTTCTTCAAAGACATCGTGATTGTCGGAGGCAACTCTCCCGCCGATATCCGAGTGATGCAAGACGCAAGCCGTGAAGGCGGCAAGGTTTCCTTTGTGGAATATCGGGCTGAAGACGCAGATGTCGTTGAGATGTCCCGCCAGCGCCCAGGGATCGTTGGTGATGAAGACATCGCCAGAATGAAGTTCGTCCGCTGAAAATTTTTGCACGAGATTGCGCATGCCCAGCGCCATTGCGCCCGATTGCCCAGGCGTGGCGAGAGTCCCTTGCGCCAGTTCGCGCCCGTGACGGTCAGTGAACATGCAGGTGTAATCGTGCGCGTCGCGCAGGAGACTGGAGAACGCGGTTCGCGCGACGGTGGCGTCGGCTTCGTCCACGATGGAGATGAGCCGCCGCCAGAGGATTTCGAGGGTGATGGGGTCGAAGGTTTGGGTCATGGGTTACTCCGTGAGTCTGCGTATCGGGACACGGATTTCACGGGTTTCACTGATTTTCACGGAAAAAACCTTTAAAAAATCCGTGTTCGTCCGTGCCATCCGTCTAATCCGTGTGCGAAAGAATCAGGCTATTGAATCATCCTGTCGGCATTTCCATCCACAGAAAACCGAATTGATCCACGGACACGGTCGCTGTTTCGCCGACGATGATGGTGGATTCGCGTTCTTCGATGATGGCGGGGCCCGCAAAGGACGCGCCAGGGAATAATTTATAGCGGTCATATACTTTGAAGGGGATAAAATCTTTCGCCAGGGCAGAGAACGCCAGCCGCTCGCCCTTGATCGCGTTTTTCACGTCGCCTTTCATTTTGTCCAACTCTTGAAGTTTCAACGGTTGGACGGGCAAACTCGCCCGCGCGCGGAAGTTGACCAGTTCGATGGGAATCTCTGGATAGGTCCGCCCATACAGACGCTCGTAATTTTTATCGAAGAGATTCCGCAGTTCGGTCGGCTGGAGTTGCGTGAAAGGCTTGGGCGGCAGAAGCAGGTTCGTCTCCGAGCCTTGACCGATGAAACGCGCATCCACCGAGCGGGTGAAGGAAATTTCATCCATCGCGCCTGCTGTGCGTAACGCGCGTTCGCCTTCGATTTCCATCGAACGAAAAAGTTTTTCGATCTCATCCAAATCCATGCTTGCAAGCGGCGACTTGTGACTGCGAACCAAATCGAAGGCGCGGGGAGCGGTGAAGAATCCCAGCGCGGAGCCGACGCCCGCGTTGGGCGGGACGATCACGCGCGGCGCGCCAAGTTTATACGCCAGCCCATACGCATGGACGGGTCCCGCGCCGCCGAACGCCGCCAGCGTGACCACTTTGGGATTCCCGCCGCGCTCGGCGATGTGAGTCTTCGCCGCCGCCGCCATCATTTCGTTGATGAGATCGTGAATGCCCCACACGGCTTGAATGTATGAAACGCCGAGCGGCTGGGCGATCTGCTCCTCCACGCCACGCCGCGCCGCTTCTACATCCAATTTCATTTCGCCGCCAAGAAAATAATCCGCGTCGAGATAGCCGAGCAGAAGATCCACATCGGTGACGGTGGGACGTTTGCCCCCGCGTCCGTAGCAGATGGGACCTGGTTCCGCGCCCGCGCTTTCAGGTCCCACTTGAAGCGTGCCGAGGCGCGAGAGATGCGCGATGCTCCCGCCGCCCGCGCCGATTTCCATCAAATCCACCACGGGGACTTGAATCATCAGCCCGCTTCCCTTCATGAACCGTTGGACTCTGCCCACTTCGAAGGTGGGCACGACGCCCGCGACTCCGCCTTGAATCAAACACGACTTCGCCGTGGTGCCGCCCATGTCGAAGCAGAACATTTCGGGCAGGTTGAAGATGCGGCTGAAATATTCGCCCGCGATGACCGCCGCCGTCGGTCCCGACTCGATGATACGCACGGGAAATTCAGCCGCCGTCTCGACCGATGTGACTCCGCCGCTGGAGAGCATGATGAACAACCGACCCGTGAATCCAAGCGAGCTCAACCGCTTTGAAAGTTTTCGCAGGTAACTTTCGGTTAGCGGTTTGACGTAGGCATTTGCGACGGTCGTGCTAGTGCGTTCGTATTCGCGTATTTGCGGCAGGACTTCATACGAAGTCGAAATGGAAACTTCGGGGAATTCTTTTGTGATGATTTGCTTGACCGCCAGTTCGTGCGCGGGATTTTCAAATGAGTTGAGCAAACAAATGGCGATGGACTTCACATCTGCATTTTTCAAAGCGCGGACGACATCCCCAGCCTGCTTCACATCCAACGCTTTCAGCACGCTTCCATCGGCGCGTAAACGCTCGCTGACTTCCATGCGCAACGGGCGCGGCACAAGCGGCTTCGGAAATTCAGCGAAGACATCATACGGCGCGTAACGGGTCTCGCGCCCGAGTTCCAGCACGTCGCGGAATCCTTCGGTGGTGATCAACCCCGTGCGCGCGCCTTTGCGTTCGATGATGGCGTTGATGACCAGCGTCGTGCCGTGAATCACTTCCTTCATCTTTTGCGGCAGGTCAGGCGCGCGCTTCGACAGCGCGCGCACGCCCTCCTCCACCGCGTCAGACGGGTCGCCTGGGGTGGTGAGGCATTTGTACACTTTGATCTCGCCTGTTTCGTCGTCGAGCAGAACAAAGTCGGTGAACGTCCCGCCGATGTCGCAACCAAGTCGCATAAACGCTCCTAATTCTCAAACATATCTCACCGCGAAGCACGCTAAGGACGCAAAGAAATCTTTATAAACTTGGCGATCTTGGCGTGCTTGGCGGTAAAAAAATGGCATTACCCTACAGCCTGACTTGCTCCGCATACTCGCCGAAGACTTCTTTCAGCGTCTTCGTGATTTCGCCGATCGTCGCATACGCGCGCACGGCTTCGATCAGCGCGGGCATGGTGTTTTGTCCACTGCTCGCCGCGTCGCGGACTTTTTGGAGAGCCGAATCAACCGTCCCCGCGTCGCGAGCCGCGATCACTTCCGCTGTGCGGCGAATCGACTCATCCGCTTGTTTTGAGTCATAGGGATGAAGCGCCACGTCGCGCTTTTCCTCCTCCATGCGGAAGCGGTTCACCCCGACTTTGGGGATTGACCCGTCCTGCACGCCTTTTTCAAACTGATAGGCTTGACGCGCCACCTCGCCCTGCAAGATTCCCGCGCTGACGGCTTCAACAATTCCGCCCCACTCTTCGTCCACGCGCTTGATCTCGTCAGCCATGCGGCGCTCGAATTCGCTGGTCAAACTTTCGACGTAGTACGAACCGCCGAGCGGGTCAACGGTGTCGCCGATGCCCATTTCTTCGATCAAGATTTGCATGGTGCGTAATGAAATCAGCGCGGCTTTTTCGGTCGGGATGGTATAGGCTTCGTCGTAACTGCACAGCGCCATCGTCTGCGTGCCAGAGAGCGCGGAGATGAGCGCGTAGTACGCGCCGCGCACGATGTTGTTTTCGGGCTGTTCGATGGTGAGACCGCCGCCTCCGCCGCCCGCGATCATCTTCATCATCATCGTGCTGGGATTCTTCGCGCCGAATTCGTCCTTGATGATTCTTGCCCACAGCCGCCGTGCCGCGCGAAATTTTGAAATTTGCTCGAAGAAGTTGCCGTAGATGTCGAAGTTGAACGATATCTGCCCAGCGAATTCGTCCACGTTCAAGCCGCGCCCCAGCCCGCGACGGATGTATTCGCGCGCGATGGAGTAGGCGTAGGCGATCTCCTGCATAGGGTTCGCGCCCGACTCGCGGATGTGGTACCCGCAGACCGATACGGGATAATATTTCGGCGCGTTGCGCGCGCAAAATTCGATCGTGTCGCCGATCAGGCGGACGGCTGGCTCGACGGGGAAGATCCACGCGCCGCGCCCGATGTATTCCTTGAGGATGTCGTTCTGCGCCGTGCCGCGCACTTGATTCAACGGCACGCCCTGCTTTTCGGCGGCGACGAAATACATCGCCATGATCGGAGCCGCCACCGCGTTGATGGTGATCGAGACGCTGATCTGGTCAATGGGGATGCCCGCGAAAGCGACTTCCATATCGGCGAGCGTATCCACCGCCATGCCCACGCGCCCCACTTCGCCCTCTGCAAGCGGGTCGCTGGAATCGAGTCCCATTTGGGTGGGGAGGTCGAACGCGACGTTGAGGGCGTTCTGCCCGTTTTCGATTAAGAATTTGAATCGCTGATTCGTCTCATGCGGCATCCCAAAGCCCGCGTACTGACGCATCGTAAACGGTCGCTGGCGGTACATGAAGGGATGAATTCCGCGCGTGAAGGGGAATTCGCCTGGCTTGCCGATGTCGCCGGCGGAGTCGATTCCGCCCAGGTCTTCGGGTCCGTACACGGGTTTGACGGGGATGCCCGATTCCAGAATCACATCTCGAATTTTGTCTGCCATTGAAACTCCTATGGGCAAATCTTTTTCAACCACAAAGGCTTGCATTGACGGTTCGTCTTTCGCTCACCGTGTCGAAATGACACCAAGCACACAAAGGGCAGGAGACGTTTAGGTTTTTTCCTTCGTGACCTTCGTGTACTTCGTGTTTAAGAGACTTTATCCGCGACATTATTTTGAATGAACGCGGCGATCTCTTCGAACCTGCTGCTGCTGGGAAACACGCCCGCCACGCCGAAGGTAGTAAGCGTGGGGATGTCTTGTTCGGGGATGTTGCCGCCGACGATGACGATTTTGTCGTCCATGCCCGCTTTGCGGAGTTCGTTCATCAGTTTTTCCGCGATGGGCAAATGCGCTCCAGAGAGAATGGACAGACCGATCACGTCCACATCCTCTTGCAATGCGCTTTCGACGATTTTGGCGACGGTCTGGTGCAAGCCTGGGTAGATCACCTCAAAGCCTGCGTCGCGCAAGGCGAGGGTGACCAGTCTCGCGCCACGGTCGTGACCGTCCAGCCCTGGTTTGGCGATCAGCACTCGGATGGGTTTGTTTGTCATATACGATTTCCTTCTGGATAAATTCCTGCTTTTGCGAAAGGATTTTTGAACCGCTAAGCGCGTGAAGGTCGCTAAGAAAACCTTTAAAATCTTCGCGTTCTTGGCGCTCTTCGCGGTTAACCTTTTAAGTCATTTCCGAGATTCAGGCACACCCATCGCCTTCGAGATGACGTTGCGCAACACTTCGGAGGTGCCGCCGCCGTATAACAAAAATCGCGCGTCACGGTAGTATCGTTGCGCGTCGTATTCCATCGCAAAGCCGTAACTGCCGTGGATGCGCGTACATTCATCGGCGATGAAGTTGGCAACCTCAGTGGCGAATAATTTCGTCATGGATGCGAGTTTGACATCCTTGGCGCCCGCGTCAATATCCTTCGCGGCTTGATAGACCAGCGCGCGCGCCGCCTCGAGACGGGTTCCCATCTCGGCGATCTTGTGCGCGATGGCTTGATAGTTTGCAATCGTCTGTCCCGATTGGACGCGCTCGTTAGAATATTTGATGGATGACTTCAACGCCGCCTCACCCAGACCGAGAGCCAACGCGCCCGTCATGACGCGGATCTGGCAGAGGATATCGCCCAGGCTCTTGAATCCCGCGCCTTGTTTGCCGAGCATGTTTTCCGCTGGGACTTGCACGTGTTCCAAAATCAACTCGGATGTCTCCGACGCGCGGACACCCATCTTCTCGATCTTGCGTCCCACGCGCGCGCCCGCGCGTTCCTTCTCGACGAGGAAAAAGTCAATTCCCTTGAAGCCAGCCTCAGGGTCCGTTTTTGCGGCGACGGTGAAGAAGTCCGCCACAGTCGCGGAGGTGATCCACATCTTCCTGCCGTGAATCTCCCAACCGCCATCCTTTTGAATCGCGCGAGTGGTGATGCCGCCGAGATCAGAGCCGAAGTCGGGTTCGGTCATCGCGATCGCGCCGATCTTCTCGCCTCTCAATGCGGGAGCGAGCAGGCGCTGACGATGCTCGTCCGTGCCGAAGCGAAAGACCAAGTCGGTGCCCATTAACGTTTGCATGGCAACCACCGCCCCCAGCGAGAGCGAACCGCGCGCGATCTCTTCCATCATCAGGCAGTAGGTGAGGAAGTCCGCGTCCATGCCGCCGACGGATTCGGGATAGCGCAGGGCGAAGTAGCCGTTGGCGGCGCAACGCTGAAACAGCGCGCGCGGAAACTCGCCCCTCTCGTCCATCTCCTGCGCGGCGGGAATCACTTCCTTCTCCACAAAACTGCGGACGGATTGGCGAAATTGTTTTTGTTCTTCGGTCAGCAATTGGTCCATCTTGTGTTTACCTGTTTCCATGTCGCCCTGAGTGGTAGCGAAGGGTCTCTACGACGACCTCAGGGATTCTTCACTTGCTCAGAACGACAAACGACTACTGTTGTATTCGCGCTGAAGAACCATCCACGAATGAACCACGAATAAACGAATTCGCGCAACACATTCGAGTATTCGTGAAATATTCGCGAATGGCTTTCTAGATAATCCCTCTCTCCTTCAACTCACTCGCATCACAACCCAGCGACGCGAGCACGCTTTCATTATGCTCGCCCAGGCGCGGAGGGAATCCCAGCGTCAGCCCTTTCTCTTTCAAACGCGCCGAGATGACCGCTGGCGGTGGGATCGCAATCTCGATTCCTGAACGCGAATCGCGCGCCTTCACCAGTTGACTCGCGATCAACGGGTCGGCGCAGACTTGCGGGACGGTGTTCACGCGCGAGACAGGCACGCTGATCTTGTTGCACATTTCGATCATCTCAGCCGTGGAACGATTTTTGAAGATCGCGCTCAATTGCCCGTTGAGTTCGTCCACTGCGGCGATGCGCCCCGCGTTATGTTTGTATTTTTCATTCGCAAGCGACTCGAATCCCTGCTGTCCCGTCAATGCCTCCCATTGACGGTCGTTGCCGACGGCGAGATAGATGAATCCGTCCGATGTGGGGTAGACCGACACGGGCGCGAAGAATTGATGCGTGTTACCGCGCCGCGCCGCCTTCACGCCGAAACTATGCGAGAGTAATACGGGCGAGACCATCCACGAGACGGCGGATTGAAACATGGAAATATCGAGCCGCGTCCCCTTACCCGTGACCGCGCGTTGATACAACGCCTTCATCACCGCGCCGTAGGCATGTTCGCCCGCGCCCAAATCCACCATCGGCAAGCCGAAGACCATCGGGTCGCCATTTGATTCGCCAGTGAGCTCCATCAAACCCGCGCGCGCCTGCAAGATTGGGTCGTACGCCGCTTCGTTGCTCGTCGGTCCAAAACCCGTGATGCCCACCCAGATCAGATCGGGCTTGATTCCGCTCAGGGTTTCGTAATCAATTCCCAACTTCTTGTAAGAGTCGGGGCGTTGATTCGTGGCGAAGATGTCAATCGGCATCTCGCGGATCAAGCGATGCAGGATGTCGCGCCCCGCCTCCTCGAGCAGATTCAACGTGATGGATTCCTTCCCCAAATTATTCGGGAGGAAGTAAGCGTTCATCCCCGACTCGAAGCCTGTCTCCGCTTGCGAGTCGCTCAACACCTGCGGACCCACCCAGCGATTCGGGTCGCCGCGCGGAGGCGACTCAAGACGGATGACGCGCGCCCCATCCATGACCAGCTTCAAGGTCATATAAGGAAGCGTCGTCGCCTGTTCGAGGGAGAGGACGGTGAGAGAGTCGAGGTGGCTCATATTCTGTAAAAAATGCTAGACACAGAGACACAGAGTCACGGAGTTTCTTAATCTCTGCGACTCCGTGTCTCTGTAGTTCATATCTTTGGCTTACGATTGCGCAACCTTCTTCTCCGCCAGGTGGATCAACACTCCGAACGAATCTTTCGGGTGCACGAACGCCTCGCGCCAGACCTTGCCCTCAAACGTCACGCCTTCGCCATACGTGTGACGGTAGGCGATCCGCCCGCCGCGACGTTCCAGTTCCGCGATGGCTTCGTCGAGATCGTCCACCTCGTAGGTGATGTGATGCACGCCAGGTCCGCCGTTGCGCTTGAGGAACTTCGCCACCGGGCTGTCTTCGCGCGTCGGTTCGAGCAATTCCATCAGGCTTTCGCCCACTTCAAAGGGACGATAGCGGATGCCCATGTCTTCGATATTTTCCTCGTCGCGGAATTTCGCGTCGAACCAATCCTCGAAGAATTTCTTCGCCTCTTCCAAATTTGGCACAGCCAATGCGACCCGTTCAATGCGCTTGATGTACGTCACGCGGCGACTCCTTCCGTTTCAAAGATGAGTTTGAGAGCTTGCGCGAACGCCATGTTTTCTTCCATCGTTCCCACGCTAACGCGGACGGCGTTCTTCATCCCGAACGTGGTCAACTCGCGGACGATGAATCCGCGCTGTAAAAGCAATTCCGTCAGGCGCGCCGAACCCAGCGGCGGCGAGACGATCGCCACAAAGTTCGCCTGGCTCGGAATGGCTTGCAGGTCTAAATCGGCAAACGCCGATTCAAAATAATCGCGCCCGTTCAAAACCGTTTTGCGCTGAAGTTCGTTATACTCGTCGTCGTCTATGCTGGCGGCGGCGGCGCACAGGGCAATGTCGCTGGTGTTGAACGGCAGAAGCGCGTGGCGCGCGTACTCCGTCAATTCGGCGGAGGCGACCATGTATCCCACCCGCAGGTTCGCCAGACCCGAAGCCTTGGAAAAACTCCGCAGGACGATGACGTTGCGCCCCTGTTCGATGTACTCCAAACTTTCGGCGTGGGAAGGATCGGTCACGTAGTCATGATACGACTCGTCCATCACCACGATCACATGCTCAGGGACGCGACTCATAAAGTAGTCGAATTGGCTCTGAGTGATGATCATCCCGGTGGGGTTGTTCGGCGTGCAGAGAAAGACGATGCGCGTGTCGTCGTCAATCGCGGCAAGCATCGCGTCAAGATCGAAGCGGTGGTTTGGGAGAAGCGGAATGATTCGGCTCTCTCCGCTGAACGTGGTCGTCAGGATGCGATACATCGGGAAGGTCGCATCTGCCATGACGTTATTGCCGCCGTCGAAGGTGAACGCCTGCGTGATCATCCTCAGCAGGTCCGTCGCGCCGTTGCCGATCAGAAAATTATTTTCCGTGAAGCCGCGCCCAAACCGCGCCGCCAACTTTCGGCGCAGGTTCACATCTCCCACGCCAGGGTAGCGATGCGCCTCCGTCATCATCTCCAGCGCGGCTTGAATCGCAAGCGGAGACGAACCCACTGGGCTTTCATTCGAAGCAAGCTTGACGATCTTTTCAAGCCCATACTTTTCGCGAATCTCCTGAATGCTCCTGCCCGCCACATACAGCGGAACAGTCAACAGGTCGGGGTTGAAGCGGGGTTTCGTCATTATTTCTTTCTCCTTCCGATGGAAGAAAATCGGATCATGTTAAACTCCAAAGGCTTGAACCACAGAGATACTGAGCCACGGAGTTTCTCTTAATTTTTTCTCCGTGTCTCAGTGGTTAGACTCTTGCTCTCTTCTCTTTTTCATCCAACGCTGCCAAGACTCGCTCGGGCGTCATCGGCAGTTGAGTCATGCGCACGCCCACCGCGTCGTAGATCGCGTTTGCAATCGCGGCGGCGGTTGGCGTGCCGCCCATCTCGCCCACGCCCTTCGCGCCGAATGGACCGCCGGGGTCGTCGGTCTCGATGATGCGCGTTTCGATGATCGGCATATCGGCGGATGTAAACAAACGATAATCGAGCAGGTCGGGGTTCAACACCTTGCCATCTTTCACGATCAACTCTTCGGTCAACGCGTAACCGAGTCCCATCTGCGCCCCGCCTTCGATCTGACCTTCGACAGCCATCGGGTTGATCGCATGACCGACATCGTTCGCGCACGCCAGCCGTAGCACGCGCACCTTGCCCGTTTCGATGTCCACTTCCACTTCCGCCATTTGCGCGCCGAAGCCATACGCCGCCGAAATATTTCCTTTGTACGTGTCCTTGTCCACCAGTTGAGTCGGCGGGTCGTACCAGCCCTCGCCGAGGATGACCTTGCCGCCTTCTTTGAAGTGACGACGACGAGCAACCTGCTCCAATGAGATGGACTTCCCCGCTTCATCCCTGACTGTGACCTGCCCCGCGCTCGCGGACAGTTGATCCACGCCGACGCCGAGCAGTTGCGCCGCCGTCTCGAAGATTTGATTCCGCGCGTCCACTGCGGCGAGGTATGCGGCGTTGCCCGCGATGAACGTCGTTCGGCTGGCATGGACTCCCACATCCCAGGGCTTGATGTCGGTATCGCTGTTCAACACCGTGATGTTTTCGATTTTCACGCCCAGCGTCTGCGCGACGATTTGCGCCAGCGCCGTCTCCGAACCCTGACCGATTTCCGTCGAGCCAGTCACCAGCGTGACGTGACCGAAGTCATCCACTTTGACCGTCGCCCCGCACCCGTCGCTGCGATAGATGCGCGCCCCGCCGCCGACGTTCAGCGTGGAGGCGAATCCGATTCCGCGCTTGATGTGTGGAGGTTGAAGGTTGAAAGGGGAAGGTTTAATGTTGGCGGTTACAGTCATCCCTTCGACTTCGCTCAGGACAAGCCTTCCTCCTTCATTCCTTCGACTTCGCTCAGGATAAACATTCATCCTTGCTGAGTCCGCGCTCGCCGCGACCGCTTCGAGACATTCCTTCAACCCGCAGGACGTGATGACCAATCCCTGCGGCGTCTCGGAGTTGGGGACGTTCGCGTTCATGATGCGGAAGTTCACAGGGTCCATCTTTAACGCTTCGGCGAGACGATCCATCAGCGTCTCGATGAAGAACGTAGATTGCGGATTGCCGTATCCGCGCATCGCGCCAGTGATAAGATTATTGGTGTAAACGCAATCCGCCGTAAAGCGCGCGTGCGGCACTTGATACAGCGAAGCGGTGGTCTCCATCATCACCAGCGGCGTGACCGTTCCCCACGAAACATACGCGCCGATGTCCAACATGCACGACGCATCCCTGAACGTCAGCGTTCCGTCCGCTTTCGCGCCCGCCCGCACGGTCACTTCCGCTGGCTGACGCGCAGGTCCCGCCAAAAATTCCTCCTCGCGCGAAAACGCCACACGCACGGGCTGACCCGTCTTGCGCGACATCAACGCCGCAATGGGTTCGTAGGGATAGATGTCCAGTCCGCGCCCGAACGCGCCGCCGACGGCGGTTTGAATGATGCGGACGTTGCTCCCAGGAATGCCCAACGCTTCAGACAAATCGCGCTGTAACAAAAACGGAATTTGCGTTGTGCTCCACAGCGTCAGATGATCCCGATGATCGAACTGCGCCACGACCACGCTAGTCTCCATGCACACATGCGAGACGTACGGAAGCAGGAATTTTTCTTCCACCACCACCGCCGACTCGCTCTCGCCTTGCGCCAGATCACCGTGCGAGTAGTTGTAGCGTTGAAACAGATTCGACTTGTGTTCGGGATGAATCAACAACGCGCCTTCGCTTAGCGCCTCGCGCGGCGAAAAGATATTCGGCAACAGTTCGTAATCCACTTCGATAAGCGACAACGCTTCTTCGGCGATGTCGGCGTCGGTTGCGACCACGCCCGCGATCTCGTCGCGCAGACTCCGCGCAATATCCTTGAACGGCTTGTTATCCTTGCCGTAGCCAAACCGATGCGGCGGGTTATCTTTCGGGGTCAACACGCATTTGACGCCGCGCAATTTTTCGGCGCGAGAGGTATCCATGCGGATGATTTTTGCATGAGCGTAACGCGAATATAAAATACGCCCGTGCAACATGCCTGGCAGGCGCACATCATGACCGTAGATGGTCTTGCCCGCCGCCTTGCTGGGCGCGTCCAGTTTGGGAACGCGTTGACCGATGAGCGCGTCCGTCATGCCGATTCCTCCGCAACGCTCATCACTGCTTCGATAATTTTTGCGTAGCCCGTGCATCGGCAGAGATTCCCCGCCAGCCACGCCCGCGCTTCGGCTTCGGTCGGCTTCGGGTTTTCATCCAGCAACGCCTTGATGTTCATCACAAAACCTGGCGTGCAAAAGCCGCACTGGATGCCGCCCTTCTCGACCAGCGCGCGCTGGATGGGATGCAACTGCCCGTCTTTCGCCATCCCCTCCACTGTGAGAATCTCCGCGCCGTTCCAATCCGCCGCCAGCATCATGCACGAGGTCACGGGCTGTCCGTTGACGATGACCGTGCACGCGCCGCAATCGCCCGAGTCGCACCCGCGATGCGCGCCCATCAGCGCGAGTTCGTCCCGCAGAATATCCAGCAAACTTCGCCGCGCGTCAATATAAATTTCACGCGCATCGCCGTTAATATTAAGCGTAATCAGCGTTTTCATAACGTCGCCTCGATACCTCTGCGAACCAAAACTTCCACCATCCGTTTGCGATACCACGCCGCGCTTCTCACGTCGCTGATGGGGGAACACGACTCGGCGGATATTTTCGCGGCTTGGCGGATGACCTCGCTTGTGAGCGTTTGCCCCTCCAGCGACTCTTCCCCGCTTCTCACCCGAAGTGGAGTTGGCGCGACCGCCCCCAACACGATTCTCGCCTGCTGGCATTTGCCGCCCTGTTGTTGAATCCGCACAGCGGCGCCGACGATGGCAATGTCCATGAACGCGCGCGGCGAATGTTTGAGATACGCCGTCTTTCCCTGCGGCGGTGGAACGATGATCTCTTTCAACAACTCGCCCTTTTGCAAAACAGATCTGCCAGGTCCCGTAAAAAATTCGGCGAGCGGAATCTGTCGCTCGGAGGAAAGGCTGACGAGACAGGCGACAGCATCAAGGGCGATGAGAGGCGGGGCGAGGTCTGCGGATGGCGAAGCGTTGCACAAGTTGCCGCCCAGCGTCGCAAGACTGCGAATCTGCTCCGACGCCATCAATCCAGCCGCCGAAGCGAGCACAGGATAACAGTCGCGGATGAGCGGCGAGCGGGTTAAATCCCTCAGCGTGGTGAGAGCGCCGACGCGCAATCCTTCATTTGAGTCGAACGACAACGCGCGCAGTTCGGGGACGCGTTTGACGTTAAGCACGGCGGCGGGCTTAACGATGTGATTCTTGACCCTGAGAAGCAAATCGGTGCCGCCCGCAATGATCGAGGCGTTGCCGTTGCGCTCGGCCAATATCGAAAGAGCCTCGGTCAGTGTGGCGGGGGTGAAGTGATCGAATGAGTTCATGAAAATTTAGAACCTTTTAACCACGAAGGTCACTAAGGTCACGAAGGAGAAACGCTCACAACTTGATTTCCTTCCTTCCCTGTGTGTGCTTCGTGTCCTTTGTGTTTGAGTTTTTCCTCATTTATTTTTTGCCCCGCCTCGAAACCCGCGTTGATCGCCTGCAAATTTTTCTCGCTTCCCTTCTTCGAGATTTGTTTGAGCGTTTGAATCATGTTTTCGTATGGAAGCCCCAAAATGAAAAACGCCGCGACGAACCCCGCCAGCACGATATTCGCGGCGGCGGGCGAGCCCAACTCAACGGCAGTTGCAGTGGCGGGATGATTCAAAACGCGGATGTCCAGCCGTTCGAGATGTGGCGCGAGGCTTTCATGCAACCCTTCGGCGCTGTTGACGAAGACCGTCCCGCCGCGCCGCATGAAGTCGAGGTTTTGCATGGCTTCGCCTGGATCCATGGCGATCATCACATCCGCAGAGCCGCGCTGGATCAACGGCGCGTCGCTTCCGTTGATCTTGAGGTGCGAGATGACCGAGCCGCCGCGCTGGCTCATCCCATGCGTTTCGGAGACCACCACGCCCAGCCCCAGATCGAGCGCGGTTTGCGAGAACAGGCGCGTGAGGAAGACGATCCCCTGCCCGCCAATGCCCGTGATGATGACCTTGCGTTCATTGGTTGAGGTTGGGTTCATGATTCGCCAAAGGAATAAGGAATTAAACACGAAGGGGAGAAGACGGCTAATCTTGCAGACGCACTTCCTTTGTGACCTTCGTGTGCTTTGTGATTAAATTGGTTTTTCCATCCCATATCAGCCAACCATCTCCGCGATCTTCGGCACGATGAATCCCTTGTGGCAGGCGTCAATGCACTGACCGCAGTCCACGCAGATGGTGTAATCAATATCCACGCGGCTGCCGTCGGCGCGCAGAACCAGCGCGGGGCACTCGAAGGCTTCGGTGCAGAAGCGGCATCCGTCGCATTCTTCGGTGATGATGACGGGAAGCGGATTCTCCAGAATCGGCTCCTTGTCGTATAAAACGCACGGACGGTCCGCGATGACCACCGCCACGCCTCCGCTAGGAGATTGCGCGTGCGCCTGCGCGTCTTTCAGGATGTCGGCGAAATCCTCCTGCTCATACGGGTCGGTCACTTTGAGGTATTCCACTCCGCAGGCGCGGACGAGATCGGGGATGGAAACTTTGCGCGGCGCCTCGGAGCCGTCTGCCAGATAATCGTTCGCGGCGGTTGGCTGGAAACCCGTCATGGCGGTGGTGTGATTATCGAGAATCAACAACACAAACCGCGCTCCCGTGTGGACGGCGTTGATCAGCGGCGGGATGCCCGAATGCAGGAAGGTCGAATCGCCGATGGTCGCCATGATGACGCGCTCGTCGTTGGCGAGTCGGTTGGCTTGGAAGAATCCGTTCGCCATCGTGATCGAAGCGCCCATGTCCACGAAGGTATCCACCGCGCGGAGGTTCGTTCCCAGCGTGTAACAGCCGATATCGCCAGGGTAAATGGCGCGCGGACCGAACGTTCGCTTCATGGCGTAAAACGCGGAGCGATGCGAACAACCAGGGCAGAGGCGCGGTCGCCTCACGGGCAGGGAAAGCGTTTTGATGAACGCGCTCAGTTCGTTATCCTCAGGCGCGGCGTTGACTTGTATCCCCGCGTGGGCGAAGATTTTGTGCAAGACCGAGAACATCACTTCGGGCGTCAACTCGCCCGCGTTGGGAACCGCGCCGTCGAGCCGTCCCTTCACGTTGTTGCGGTCCGCGATTTGCAATTCGATACAGGTGTCTGGCTCTTCCAACACGACGACGGTTTTGACCGACGCGCAAAAATTTTCGATTAAAGATAATGGCAGCGGGAACGGCGTCCCAATTTTAAGCATGGGAACGCGGGCGCCCAGCTCGGTCAGCGCTTGTTGGGCGGTGTGGAACGCGACGCCTGAGGCGATGATTCCGATCGCGCCGTTGATGTTGGCGTCTATCGTTTCGTTATATTTCGATTTGGAAAACTCGGCGGTGATGTCGCTCAGTTTTTGGTTGAGTTCGGTATGAAGTTTGAAGCGCAGTTTGGGGGTGGCAGTCCAATGGACTGGGTCTTTCTGAAATTTGACGGATGGAATTTTTTCGTCGGGCGCGGATTCGTCCACCTCGTTCGGGCTGACGGCGTGACACAGGCGCGTTGTCGGGCGAACGATGACAGGAATCCTGTAGCGTTCCGAAAGCGCGAATGCATCTTTGATCATCTCCCGCGCCTCCGCCGGCGTGGATGGGTCAAACACGGGCACTTTGGCGGTGAGCGCCAGCAATCGTGAATCTTGTTCGGTCTGGGAGGAATGCGGTCCAGGATCGTCGGCGGGGATGATGACGAATCCGCCTTTGACGCCTGTGTACGCCGCGCTAAACAGCGGATCGGAGGCGACGTTCAACCCCACCTGTTTCATCGCCACAGCGGCGCGCAGTCCCGTCCAACTGGCAGCGAGCGCCACCTCAAACGCCACCTTCTCATTGACCGACCACTCTGTGTACACATCGCGGCTGAGTCGCTTCTTATATTTGATGACCCCCGCCAGAATTTCAGAGCTCGGCGTGCCAGGGTAGGCGGTCACCACGCGGCAACCCTGTTCCACCATCCCCAAAGCGATCGCTTCGTTTCCTGTGATTAGTTGAGTAGGCATGGGCAATTCACTCATCGAATACAAATACCGGTTCCTGATACAACCGAATTTTGTTCATCTTCAATCTCTGGCGGATGCTTTCATCCAACCAGGCATTCTTTTCTTCGAGGGAAGACGAATCGTCGAACTTCTCAATGGGGATATTCAACCCCAACGCTCGCCCCGGGATGAGATGCCGGGTCACCCCCATGGGAATTTTGCTCCCATTGAGGGCGATCTCCACCACATCCGACGGCGCGTACGCGGGGAACGCAATGACCGCCGAAAGGTTGGGATATTCACCGATCAAGAGCGGCATGTTGATCGCCGCCGCGCGATGAACTTCCGCTTTTCCTCGATAGACCGAAACCAGCTGGCAGAGCAGATCCGCCTTATCGCAGATATCGCCCTCGCAAAGCACCGCGAACTGTGAGCCGTTGCGCATGATGATGCAGGCTTCAATATCCCGCGCGTTCAACCGCTGGATGGCAGTTGTCTCCTCGATCGGTTGAATTGTAAACTCATCGATATCCGCAAGGTCCGCAAGCAGATGATCCGGAGACAAACCAACGATGATGTGGTTCCAAACGCTGAGGTCCACGGTTTCTTTGTCATACTCCACGATCTGGACCATGGCGTCGCGGAAGCCCATAGCCCTCAACGCTGTAACGCGAGTCGCCCCATCCAGCACGATGTATTTCGACTGGTATTCCGCGACAATAGGCGGATTGCGCAGGAGACCATCCCGCGTGATGGAATCGACGATCCGTTGCACGCGGTAGGGATCGTCTTCCTCGTGCAGTAACAATTTCTCAAGAGCCACAAAACGCAAGCGGATTTCAGACGGTTCGAGGGTACGCATAACATGCCAGTCATCTACTGTGTATGTTTCCGAAATATTCATTCCTCCAACGATACAGTTGGAGGAATGAATAAGAGATTCCGCTCGTTAGAGAGCGACCTCCGGTAGGTCCTTCATGGACGCTTCGATCTTTTCAGCGGGATATTCAAAACGCTGGAGGTTGCCTTTCATGTATTCATCGTAAGACGCCAGGTCGAAAATACCGTGTCCTGAAAGGTTGAAGGCGATCACTTTCTTCGTACCTTCCTCTTTGCATTTCAACGCCTCGTTGATCGCGGCGCGAATAGCATGAGACGACTCGGGCGCCGGGACGATTCCCTCCGCCTTCGCAAAAATGGACGCGCCCTCGAACGTATCCAACTGATCGATGGCGACCGCTTCGACGTGACCGCTGTCTACCAGCGCGGAGACGTGCGGCGCCATGCCGTGATAGCGCAGTCCGCCCGCGTGAATGCCTTCCGGCACAAAGTTGTGGCCGAGCGTGTGCATCTTGACGATGGGCGCCATCTGCGCGGTATCGCCGTAATCGAACGCGTATTTGCCCTTGGTGAGCGTTGGGCAGGCGGCTGGCTCAACCGCAACCACGCGCGTCTTTGCGCCTTCGGTCAGGTTCTTGTGAAGGAACGGGAAGGTGAAGCCGGCAAAGTTGCTCCCGCCGCCGACACAGGCGATAACCGTGTCCGGGTACTCGCCAGCCATATCGAACTGCTTGATGGCTTCCAACCCGATAACGGTCTGATGCATGAGCACAGGTCCAAGGACAGAACCCAGTGAATATTTATATTTGCCGTTGGATGTCACCGCCGCCTCCACCGCCTCTGAAATGGCAATGCCGAGCGAGCCGGGGCTGTTGGGATCCTCCGCCAGCACTTTTTGCCCGTATTGGGTCTTGTTCGAAGGGCTGGGAGTGACCGTCGCGCCGAAATTCTCCATGATGATGCGGCGATACGGTTTCTGGTTGTAGGAAACCTTCACCATGTAGACATGGCATTCCAGGTCGAAGAAGTTGCACGCCATCGACATTGCCGAGCCCCACTGCCCCGCGCCGGTTTCTGTGGTGAAACCTTTGACACCCTCTTCTTTTGCGTAAAATGCCTGGGCAATAGCCGTGTTGGGCTTATGCGAGCCAACGGGGGATACCCCTTCATATTTATAGTAGATGTGCGCGGGCGTATCCAACGCCTTCTCGAGTCGGTGGGCGCGATAGAGAGGCGACGGGCGCCACAGTTTGTATATGTCGCGGACCGGTTCGGGGATCTCGATCCAGCGATCCATGCTGACCGCCTCCATGATGAATTTCATGGGGAATAAAACCGCCAGGAAGTCGGGTGTCACCGGCTCCTTGGTACCGGGGTGTAGTACCGCGTTCCAGGCGGTCTTGGCCGGGTCCACCGGCATGTCCGGATTGATGTTGTACCAAGCCTTTGGCATATCGGCTTCGGTGAGTACGTACTTATATTGATCGCTCATGGGTGCTCCTCGCTTTGTTTGATTTGAATTATTGGAAGAAGATTTTCTGATTTATTGTTCATCCATAACGCTTCTCCTGTCTATTTTCAAAACGTTATTTGCAGTCGCTTGCTATACGCAATACCAACGCTCGTTTTGCAAGCAAAATAAAAACCCCTTGACAGGGGGTATCGCAAGGTGATTGTGAAAACAAATTTTGGATAGACGACCAGGAAAACAATGCTTGATCTAAAAAGACACCCGCCACTTTGAGCCAACACGATATTGTTGAGAGACTGGCATCCTGCGCCGCCTCCCAGCGTTTGGCGATTACATCAATCAATAACCGATCCTGCCGCGTACAAAACAGACATGCATCCACGCAGAACCTCCAGAAACGACTGGATTTCATCGTTTCAAAACATATCTCACTTTTATATCATACCGTAAAATAAGTGAGATATATTCAGTATAATGGATTCTTGGGATTTGTCAACTTAAAACGGGCATGAGGAGCGCCTCTGCCGCAAAATGCAAGGATATATGATCTGGACAGATCGATTCGAAAAGCTGGAATGCGCTCGCTGGCAAATTTCAACTATTCGACGATGATGACAGTTCCCCCACTGCCGCAAGTCGGAGCGTCGGCTCCGTGGCAGACGTATACGCTGACGAAATAATTGCCGCGCTTTCCCAGTTTCAGTTCGAACGTTCCGTTGGTCTCTTGCGGCTCGATGAATTGTTCGCCGTTGAGATAGACATACCAAACGTAACGGCATCCACTTTTTCTGCACTCGAAGATAGTTCCATCAGGAGCGCGGACGAATGAGTCTTTGGCGCTGAGCGTAACGTTGAGCGGAGCGCGTCCATTTGTTATGTTGGCTGTAATTTTGACTTGCATCCCCGTTGGCGAACCTGTTGTTGGTATGAGAGTGGCAGAGGGTGGAATGGGAGTGAATGTTTCCGTTGAAGTTAAGGTTGCAGTGGGAAGGAGAGTTTCAGTAAAAGTAGGGCTTGGCGTCTGTGAGTTTGGCTGAAGCGTGAATGCAACCGTTGGGAACGGAGTGTTTGCAGATACAGC
>Ga0138256_10002287_pt1 | contig 20584 bp, 16 predicted proteins | sample KNB2016incub_MG_FD_105486 | JGI IMG/M metagenome (GOLD analysis project Ga0138256, IMG submission 105486) | Active sludge microbial communities from wastewater in Klosterneuburg, Austria - KNB2014incub_MG | ecosystem: Engineered > WWTP > Activated sludge > Unclassified | place: Austria... | reverse complement strand
GTACGTGAAGTTGGAGTACAGGTCGAGCGCCGACGCGATGCCGTACAGCTGCACGGCCTGGATGGCCGAGCCGCCGACCCGGTGCCAGCTCGCAGCGAGCGAGTATCGAGAGGACTCGCCGCCCAGCGTCGGGTCCACCTGACCGAACCGGCCGATGGTGCCCCCATTCACGGCCCGTGCGGGCACCTGGTCGGAGGCGGCCCAGCCGTTGCGATACGCCAGGCCCAGCAGGGAGAACCGGGACGCCCCACGATCGGCAGAGTAGCGGGCAATGCCGCTGAACTTCCGCAGGCGCTGGCTCACCTGCCACGGACCGTCGTACGACTTGGCTTCGCCGCCGAGCATGAACTCGCCGCTTCCCAAAGTTAGTGAGGTCCCCGCGACCGCGCGCGAATAGCCGTACGCCCCCGCGCCCAGCGAGAAGAACGGTCGGTCCAGGCGCTTCCGCAGCTCGAACTCGGCGCCGCCCGCGCTGCCGAAGTCACCGATGGCCGCGTGGTAGGCTCCGAGTCGATAGTCGATGTGGTCGACAAACTCGGGAATCAAAAAGTTCAGGTCCGTGTATCCCTGGCCGTGCGCGTGCGAGGCCATGTTCACCGGCATCCCTTCCACCCGGGTCTGGAAGTCCGTGCCATGATCCAGGTTGAAGCCGCGCACGAACAGCTGGTTGGACTTGCCGTCGCCGGAGTGCTGCGTGACGATCACGCCCGGCACCGTCTCGAGCAGCTCGCCCTCACGCATGAGCGGTCGCAGGCGCAGGTCGGCCGCTCCGACGCGTCCCTGCGACGCCGTGGAGGCGACGCCACGCAGCTCATCGACGCGCCCGATCACCCGGACACCCTGCAGCGCGCGCACGCGTGACGAATCCTGCACGTCGGTCCTGACACTGTCGCCCTGCGCCCAGGCGCTCGCGCTCGGAACCACCGAGGCGGCGACACCCATGACGGCGAGACCGATGCCGGCGGCACGCGCGACACAACGCGACAGAGAACGCGCGACACCACGCGCGAGACGAGGAATGTTGGGGCGAGAGACGGGCACGTGATACTCCGGCGGCGCTGCGAGGTCGGGGCGATGGCGCAGCCGACTGATCGACTGTGCCGATGCATGCCATACCTACGCCACATGTCGCCATCTGGATTGCCGACCAGTGCGCGTTCACCCCACGTCGTCGTGCGGGCCCCTTCATTGGTATGCCCCGGCGTGTCGCGCGCGCTGCTCCCGAAGCCGATCGCGGGCCAGCGCGCGGACCGCCTCCACGCTCGAGGCGGTCGAGACGCAGTATGGCACCAGGCAGGTCAGCAGCATGCGCAGCACGCGCGGTGTTGTCACATCGCCTCGGAGGATGGCGTCGCCGTGGTTTATGCTGATGAGGATCGTCCCCACGATCACCAGGTAGCGCAGCGCCCGCCGGACGACGCGCGGACGCATGGCGACCGACAGGACGCCCGGAACGGTGTCGACGGCGGGTGCGACGACGGACGATGATGGTGTGACCACGAGCCGGACCTCTCGAGCAGTGGCGAAGTGACGGGTGAACGGGCGGAAGGTGTTCCGCTCCTGCTCGCTGGTCAATGCGCAACTCACGGGGCCACTCCAAGCGGGGGTTGCCAGCCGAGTACGACGTCGTGCGATCGGGGACCAATCCGATTCTGCAGATGCGGCGTAGTTCCCGCACACGACTCCTCAAGGAGAGAGCCCATGTCACGATTCAAGACCTTCGCGTCACGTCGAATGGCGTTCGCGCTGGCCCTCGCAGCCGCAGGTGCCGTCGGAGTTGCCGGCGCCTTGCGTGCCTCCGACCACCAGGACACCCCCGAAGTCGAGATCGCGCAGTTGCCGGACATCAACGATGTGTACGCCTTTCCCGGCGTCACCTCCGACCGCCTCGTCCTCGCGGTCACCACGGCGTCGCCGGTGACGCCCTCGCAGTCGGCCACGATCGGCTTCGATCCGAACGTGCTGTACCAGATCAAGGTGGACAACGACGGCGACAATCTCGAGGACCTGGTCTTCCAGCTGCGGTTCCGCGGCAAGGGACGCAACCAGCAGGTCGAGCTGTTCGGGCCGGTGGAGCCGACGCAGGTGGGGAGCTTCAACAGCTACGTGAAGCAGGAGCCAACGCTGCGCGGCATGACCAACAGTATGGTGGGGACGTCATCGGGGATCCAGCTGTACGCCGGGCTGTTCGATGATCCGTTCTTCATCGACCTCCAGCAGTTCTTCCGCATCGTCCCCGACCGGCGTCCGTCGCGCGGCCCGCTGTCGAAGTTCCCCGATCCGGCGACCTCCTTCCGGAACCCGGGCAAGGACTTCCTGCGCGGCTTCAACGCGCTGGGCATCGTGATCGAGCTGCCCGAGGACATGCTGCTCCCCGCCAACGCTGCGACCGATCCGGCGATCGGCATCTGGGCCACCACGAGCCGTTAGGCACCCACTCTCACTCGAGGCACACACACACATGCGAACCACTCTTCTCCGGGTCGTGGGCGTGACCGCGCTCTCGCTGGCGGCCGCCTGCTCTGACACGGACAGCACCGGACTCCCGCGCGCCACCGACGCCGCCAGCACCAATGCGGCGGTCAACGCCGACGGGCGCCGAGTCTACGAACAGATCGAGCGCCTGGCAAATCCCCTCGTCAGTGAGGTGACCGTCGTCAAGGCGCGTCACGAGCTGTACAACAAGGGGAACCCGAGCACCGATGTCTCGACGCACAGCGCCGACGTCAGTGCCTTCGTCACCGGCGTGGCCGGCCGCGACAACGCGTACGCAGCCGCCATTGCCGGCGCCCTGCTCCCCGACAAGCTGCTGATCTATCCCAAGCGCGACGGAACCCCGGTCTTCTGGCTCAGCTGGGTCTTCGGCGGCTACGGCGGTCGCACTCTGAACGACGATGTCGTGGACATCGGACTCGGCGCGATCTTCGGCGACCTGCTCGGCAACACGAACAACGTCACCCCTGGGCTCACGACCGACAACGTCCCGGCCAACGACGTCCCGTTCCGGACGACGTTCCCGTATCTCGGGGTGGCGCACTAGCGCTGATTGCAAGACCCGCAAGCGCGGCGTCGGCGCCCTGCGCCGGCGCCCTGCGACGGCACCACGGCCCGTCGCGGTTCGTGGTGCGTCGGGGCCTCATCGCACGGTCGCCCTGGCCTCGGGTTGGAGTGACCGAGTCCGGACCCGGTCCGCGAAGCAGTCGGGGAAGCGTGACCGGGAGGCGAGTGACAGTTAGCTTTGCCAGTGGTCGACGTTCGGGCAACGGCTGTGCCCGGGTCGGCCGCTCGCTCCACTTCCGGTCCTGGATATTCCGTGGCACAACTGCTCAACGCGTGGGCGTGGACCGCGACCGTTCTGCTGGTCATCGTCGGCACGCCGCTCGTCTTTCTCGTCTATTGCGTCACGGCGCCCTTCGACAAGGGCCGCTACGCCGCCGGGCGACTCTTCCGGCTGATCGGGGTGACGTCGGTCAAGCTCAATCCGCTCTGGCGGTTCGAGACGTCGGGCGACTTCATTCGCGACCCGCGCCGTCCCTATGTCGCGGTATCCAACCACGAGTCATACGCCGACATCTTCCTCATCTCGCACCTGCCGTGGGAGATGAAGTGGCTGTCGAAGGACACGATGTTCAAGATCCCCTGCATGGGGTGGATGATGCGGATGGCGGGCGACATCGAGATTCGGCGTGGCGAACGTTCCAGTACGATCCAGGCCATGAACCAGGCGCGCGACCGCCTGCGCAAGCGGGTCAGCGTCATGATCTTTCCCGAGGGGACGCGATCGCGCGACGGTGAGCTGCTCCCGTTCAAGGATGGGGCGTTCCGGCTCGCCCTCGAGGCGGGCGTCCCGATCCTCCCGATCGTCGTGGCCGGCACGCGCAGCTGCATGGCCAAGGGGACCTTCCGCTTCCAGCGGTCTCGCGCGCGCGTCAAGGTCCTCCCACCCATCGAGACCACCGGGCTCACGCTCGACGACATTGCCGCGCTGCGTGACAAGACGCGGACCATCATCTCCGAGGCGCGCAAGGTGCTGGTCAGCGAGATGCAGGACGATCGCCGGGCGACAGGCAGCCGTTAGGCGCGAGACCGCAGCGGCGAGCGCTGGTACAGCACCGCTGCCACTGCACCGCCGCTACTGCACCGCGCCGCTCCTGGCCAACGCGGCCTTCACCGCCGCATACAGGTTCACGACGCCGCCGGTGGACGAGAGTGACCCGAACGGGACCTGCTCACCATCGGTGCCCGGGCGAACGACCATCGTATCGGCATACCGAGTCGAGGACTCGAGGATGACCTGCTTCACGTCGGCGGCGGTCAGCGTCGGGAAGTAGCTCATCAGGACGGCGGCCAGGCCGGAGACCACCGGCGCCGCCATGCTCGTCCCGCTCTCGCGCCCGTAGCCACCGCCGAGCACCGTGGACAGGATGTCGACGCCGGGAGCAAAGACGTCGACCTGCGCCTTGCCGTAGTTGGAGAACGGGGCGGCGAGCGCTGCCCCCCCCTTCCACGACGAGGCACCGACCTCGATCCAGTTCACGGCGCGCGTGCCGTCGAGGTAGACGGGCGTGGGGAAGTTCTTCACCTCGGCGAGGTTCTTCCCGTCGTTCCCGGAGGCATGAATCATCAGCACCCCGCGCGCATCGGCGTAGCGCACGGCGTCGTCGACCGCCGCCTTGTGGGGTGAATAGTCCTTGCCGAAGCTCATGTTGATGATCTGCGCGCCATTGTCGACGGCGTAGCGGATCGCGCTGGCGATGTCCTTGTCGTGTTCGTCGCCGTTCGGGACGGCCCGCACGACCATCAGCTTCACGGTCCGGGCCACGCCGTCGATGCCGGTGTCGTTCCCCCGCACGGCGCCGATGATACCGGCGACGTGGGAGCCATGCTTGGCATCGGGGCCGGTCACGTCACGATTGCCGTACCGGCGCTCAGTCAGGTTCGCCGGGTCATCCCCGACGATGGTCCGCGGGGTGAAGTCGACGTTGAGTCCGTACTCGAGCCGCCCGGTCACGTCCTTGCGTGCATCGGCGAGCGCGGTGCCATCAATGCCGCTCGCCGCCATGCGCAGGAAGAGATCGCGGGCCGCGCGCACGCTGTCGTTGGCCGGCTTCAACGCCGTGACCCGCGCCGAGGTCAGCGAATCGGCCGGCAGGACCGTCCCGAGGATGTTCACGGTTCGGGTGTAGGTGCCGTCGATCATCTGGATCTGCATCGCCGTCTGCTGCAGCTCGGCGCGCTTTGCCTCGAAGTCGCGCGCGACGTCGGCGCACTGTGCCCGCGCAGCCGAATCCGCCGCCGTGCCGCTCCGCATGCACCGCACATGCTCCCGCGTGAGCTCGAGCGTATCCCAGTCCACGTTCTCGCCCGTGGGGGCACCGAGGAAGTTCCAGCCGTAGGTGTCGTCCGTGTAGCCGTTGCCGTCATCGTCCTTGGCATTGCCGGCCACCTCTCCCGGATTGCGCCACAGGTTGGCGCGCAGGTCGACGTGGGCGGTGTCGACACCCCCGTCGATCACGGCCACCACGATGGTGCGCGCCGGTGCCCGGTTGGCGAGCAACTCGCGCTCGGCACGACGGGCGCCGATGCCGGGGACACGATCTGCCGAGAGGTCGAGCAGCTGCCAGTCGTCGGGCGCCTCGCTGATCGGTGCCGAAGGGGGAGCGGTCGGCGACACCGGTGCCGCCACCACCGATTGGGTGTTCGGCTCGGGCGTCGGCGCTGGCGCGATCGTCTGGGGTGCCGAAGCGCAGCCCAGCGCGAACAGGAGGGCGAGAGGAGAGAGGCGAATCCGCATGACCGAGCGAGATGTGGGAAGCGTCGGGCGCACTGGTTGAAGGGCGTCGGCGCGTAGGGACGGCGCGTGAAAGCTACCGGGAGGGTCGAGCAGGCGGTACGAAGGGTACACGGAACGCACGTCCACGGCACGCACGTCCACGGCACGCACGTCCACGGCACGCACGTCCACGGCACGCACGTCCACGGCACACGAACGCGCGCACGGGAGGTGTGTCCCGTGCGCGCGACGGACGGTGGCAGCGGATCACCCAGCGACCCCGAGAGTCGCGGGCGACTCTACGCGGGCGACTCTACGCGGGCGATGCGGCGGCGGTGGCGTCGGTCTGCTTCGACGGACTCGGTACCAGCTTCGGCGCCATCACGCGCAGGATGCCGTTGTCCAGGCTGGCAGTGATCTGGTCGGCGTTGACCGACGTTGGCAGATCGAAGCGACGATAGACCTCATTTCGCCCGAATTCGCTCCAGATCACCGTCTCATCCTTTCCCGACCGTTCGGTCGAGACCGTGGCGTGGATGACGACCTCATTCGGCGTGGCGGTGACCTCCACGTCCTTGGGGTCGAAGCCGGGCAGGGTGACATCCACCTCGTAGGCGCCCTCGTGCTCCTTGAGTTCGGCGGCGGGCCAGCCCATCACCTCGCGCTCGGCGGCAATCCAGTCGTCGAGATCGCTCCCGGGCTGCGTGCCGCGTTTCGAGAAGCGGTCGAAGGCCAGCATGCGCACGGCGTCGAGGCGATCCGCGAGCTCGCGGAAGACGGGGTGGGTGCGTTCTCCCTCCGCATCGCAGTGGATCTGTACGTGGGACATGACTCACTCCTGTGTCGCGCCTAACGAACCCCAGTGCGTCACGGGCGGCGACCACAGTGCGCATCGCCGGGGACGAACAGGCAGGATGCGGGTTCCCATGGTGCGTCGCAATCAGGGAAAGGCGGACCCGCGCCTCGTCGCGTCTCGACGCGACGCCGCGCGTGGGTCGTCGCATGCATCCACCGCTGCGTCGACCTGTGAAGGTGGGCCAGACGCACCGCGCCAAGACAAGAGGGGAATGGCTGAGAGTGGACAGCGTGATGCGGAGCGCGCTGCGGGGGAAACTGCGGCCGAAGACGTGCGAAGCTCCCGACGGAAGCGGGAAATCCTCTCGACTAGGATGCAAGGGACAGACGAGGGTCCGCGTGTCGTGGCGCCTGCGCCCGGCCGACGTGCCCCCGTTCCCAGCTCCCTTCGTCCCGACCTGCAGGAGGTTCGGTTGTTGAGCCAGCGAGACATGCGGCAGCTCGCGCTGACGTACCGCGAGTGCGATGTCCTGAGCGTCTATTTCACCCCACGCAGCACCCTCGACGATGCGGGCGGCCAGGCGGTGCACGCACGGCCGTGGGTGCATGCCGTGGAGCGCGAGCTGGACAACCTGCGCCTGCAACATGTGGTCGCGAGCGGAGAGGAACGGCTGGCCCTCGATACCGCCCTGGCCCGGTTCGACGAATGGCGCGACGCGCATGCGCCCGAGGCAAGTGCCCCGGGGTTCGTGGTCTTTGCCTCGACGGAGGGCGTGCTGCATGCCGGCGTGACGGCGATGCCGGTTCGCACTGGCGCGGTATGGCAGCAAGGCGCGCATCTGGCGCCATTGCTGCGCGACGTGTCGTTAGGCCCGGCCGCGGCGGTGCTCGTGGTCGATGCGCGTCGAGTCCACCTCCACCGGTTCCTGGCGCCCGGGCGGCTGGAGCCTGTCGAGATGCTGGCTACCGACACCTCCTCAGAGGTCGAGCGGCGCACGGGATCGGCGCTTGGCCCGTTCCACGCAGGGACGCGCGGGGGCACGGCGACCGATCAGTCGGAACGGTTGCACCTCGCGGCTCGGCACCAGCTCTATGACGAGGCCATGCGCCACGCCGACGCGATCGCCGACCCCGAGGGGTGGATCGTCATCGCAGGGACTGCACGCGCCGTGGCCGCCGCGAGTGCCGCTGTCCCGCGCGCCCACACCTGGCGGACCATCACGTTGACCCCGTTTGACGTGAACGCCGCTGACGCCGAGGTGGCCCGTGCGGTGGCCGGCGTCGTCGCCGCGCATGAGGCGCAGCGCGACCGAGACGTGGTGCGGGAAATCCTCGAGGCGCACGGGTCGCGCGGCCGCGGGGTGGCCGGACTTGCCGCCACTCGAGCCGCCGTGGCCCGCGACGGGGTCGCGACGCTGCTGCTCAGCCCACGGTTCGTGGAACAGCGTCCGCGCGACGCCGACGCCTTGCTGGCCGAGGCGCTGACACGCGGGGCCACCGTACGGCAGATCGGCGGCATGGCCGCGGAAGAGGCGGACCTGCGCGCCGAAGGAGTGGTGGCGCGGCTTCGCTATCGTGTCAACGATCCTGCCACCCCTCAGACACCGTAACGCGCAGGTCGGAGAGTGACCGCCTACCAGGCGTTCAATCGGCGTTCAACCGGCGTTCAATCGGCGTTCAATCGGCGCTCTGCGGGCGTCGAGCGCGCCGGTGCGCCGGCCCCACCACACGTTCCACCCCGGCCAGCGCGAGGTCGACGATCACGGCGAGCAGCGCTGCGGGGATGGCGCCGGACAGGACGAGGCGCGTGTCCGCCAGTCCGAGTCCCGTCACGATCGGTTCTCCCAGCCCGCCCGCCCCGATGAACGCCGCCAGCGTTGCCGCGCCCACCGTGATGACGGCCGCCGTGCGCACGCCGGCGAGCACCACCGGTGCCGCCAGCGGGACCTGCACCCACCACAGGCGCTGCCACGCGGTGGTGCCTAACGCCTCGGCCGCACCAACGGCATCGGGGTCGGCGTGGTGCACGCCGGTGTAGGTCGCCCGCACGATCGGCAGGAGCGCGTACAGCCAGAGCGCGACCAGCGCGGGACGCGCGCCGATCCCGAGCAGTGGGATCATGAAGGCGAGCAGCGCGATGCTGGGAATCGTCTGCAGCACCCCGAGGACCTGCATCACCCCCTCGGCGATGCCGGGCACGCGAGCCAGCACCACCCCGAGCGGAACCGCGAGCAGGATCGCCGCCGCCAGCGCCACCAGCACCAGCACCGAGTGCTCGCCCGCCAGACGCAACGTTTCCAGTCGCCGGGCCCAGAAGAACTCGGCGAAGCCTGCGCCACCACGCGTGCCCTCCGCCACCGGCCCATCCAGATCCGTCGCGCCCGGTGCCGCGAGGGCGAGCGAGGCCAGGGCGTCGCGTGCCACGGTGGCGACCGGCTCGCGCACCACCTCGACGCGCCGGTTCCACTCTCGCACGTCGGCCTCGGTGAGGCGGCCGCTCAGGCGCGCGAGCGCGGCGATCGCATCGGGGCGCTCGCGCGACAGCCTGGGCGAGACGAGCGCCGCTGCCTCGTACGGCGGAAAGAAGTGCAGGTCGTCGTCCAGGGCCACGAGGTCGAACTTGGCCAGCAGCCCGTCGGTCGAGTAGCCGTCGATGATGTCGACGCTCGCAGTCGCGAGCGCTTCGTACTTCACCGCCGGCGCCAGGGGGCGTACGGACTTGAACGCCAAGCCGTACGCCGAGGCCAGTCCGGCGAATCCGTCGCCACGCCCGATGAAGTCGCTGGTGAAGCCGGCCCTGAGGTCGCGCCCGCGCCGCGCCACGTCGCTCAGGGTCCGCAGCTGCAATCGCTCGGCGGTCTCCCGCCGCACCGCAATGGCGTATCCGTTCTGGAAGCCGAGCGGCGGAAGCCAGCGTACGCCGAACCTCGCCGGGAACTCGCGCGAGACCCGGTCGAACGCCAGCCGCGGATCACGCCGCATGGCCTCGGTCACGCTGTCGCGCAGCACCGCTACCAACCCCGTGCCGGTGTACTCCGGATAGACGTCGATCGCATCGGTGCGCAACGCGGTAAAGGCGATCTCCGTCGCCCCGAGCCCAGGTCGACGCGTGACGGCGAGCCCGGCCGACTCGAGCAGCTGCGCGAACATCTCGGCCAGCAGGTAGGACTCGCCGAACGGCTTGCTGGCCACGACCACTGGCGGAGCATCCCGCGCACGATCCCGCGAATCCTGCGCGGCGAGCTCGCTGAGCGCTGGCACCGCAGCGCCCGTCGCGAATGCGAGGGCCGCGAGCGTTGCCCGCCCCGCCCGCCCCGCCCGCCAGGCGCACACTACGCGTGCGACGCTCATGCGGTCACCAGCGCAGCACCGGCCGCCATGGCTCGCGCGAGCAGCGCCGCGACGTACGGTGTAGCGGGTTGCTCGCGCAAGCGGTGCGCGCTCCCCACCTGCTCGATGAGTCCGTCGCGCATGACCGCGATCGAGTCGGCGAGCCGTGCGGCCTCCGACAGGTCGTGGGTGACGAGGATTGCGGTGAATCGCAGCTCGCGCCGAATGCTGGCGAATGCATCGTGCACCTCGCTCCGGGAAATCGCGTCGAGGGCACCGAACGGCTCGTCGAGCAGGACGACTTCCTGGCGCGCGGCCAGCGCCCGCGCCAGCGCGACCCGCTGGCGCTGGCCGCCCGAGAGCTCGTGCGGAAAGCGATCCCCATACTGCTCGGCCGGGAGGCCGACGAGGGCGAGCGCCTCGCGCGCTGCCGCGTCTGGCGACGCGGCCTTGATGAGCCGGGGCACGAGCGCGACGTTGCGGCGAACGGTCCAGTGCGGCAATAGGCCGCCCAGCTGGGGGACGTAGCCGATGCGTCGGCGCAGCTGCTCAGGCGCTATGCCGCGCACGTTCTCCCCACCGATGCGGACCGTCCCCGACTGTGGCTCGACCATTCGATTGAAGGCGCGCAGCAGGGTGGTCTTGCCGGACCCGCTCTCACCAACGACCGCGAGTAGCTCGCCGGGCCGCACGCTGACGCTCACGCCCCGCAGCGCGGTGACGCCGGCATACGCGTGGCGCAAGGACTCCGCGTCGAGGGCGAGTGACATGAGTGGCGATGCGGTCGGAATGACGCAGGACTGGCCGGTGGGGGAACCTTGTGCCCGGCCAGGGGATTTCTCAAGGATCGGAGGCTTGATCCGAAAGCAACGCCGCGGGGCAAACGACATGGCACGTCGTGACCCCACCCGTGAACCGAACATACGCCATGACTTCTGCAACGGTTACCCCAGTCGAATCGGCACCCTCGCGGTCGCTCGCCGAGCGCTTTTTCGCGGTGCGCGCGGCGACCGAGGGGCTCTGTGCCCCGCTCGAGGTCGAGGACTACGTCGTCAGCAGCATGGCCGACGTGAGCCCCACCAAGTGGCACCTGGCGCACACGTCGTGGTTCTTCGAGACCTTCCTGCTGGCGCCGCACGTTGACGAATACGTGGCGCTCAACCCGCGCTACGCCTTCCTGTTCAATTCCTACTACGTGCAGGCCGGCGAGCGGCATTGCCGGGCGCAGCGTGGGCTAGTCACGCGGCCCACGGTGCGCGAGGTGTACGACTACCGACGGTACGTCGACGACGCGGTGCTCGCCCTGTGTGCCCGGATCGGCGACGACGTCGAGCATCCCGCCTGGGCGATCCTCGAACTCGGCTTGCACCATGAGCAGCAGCACCAGGAACTGCTCCTGACCGACATCAAGCACGTCTTCTGGACCAACCCGATGCGTCCGACCTTCCGCGCGGTCGGGGCCACAGTGCCGGCAGCTGCAACCCAGGGTTGGCGGCACGTCGCCGAGGGCGTCCGCACGATCGGCCACGCGGGAGGCGACTTCGCCTTCGACAACGAGGGGCCCGAACACAAGGTGTACCTGAATGCCTTCGCGCTCGCGCACCGGTTGGTGACCAACGCGGAGTACGCCGCCTTCATCGCCGACGGCGGCTATCGCCAGGCGGCGCTGTGGATGAGCAAGGGGTGGGGCGAGGCGCGTGAGGGCGCCTGGACGGCGCCGCTGTATTGGGAGCATCACGACGGGGCGTGGCACGAGTTCACCCTTGCCGGCACAGCGCCGATCAGCCCCGATGCCCCGGTGACACACGTGAGCTACTACGAGGCCGATGCATTCGCCCGCTGGGCCGGCTATCGCCTGCCCACGGAGGCTGAGTGGGAGACCGTCGCCCGTGACTTCCCGGTCGAGGGACGGTTCGTGGAGCGCGGGGCGCATCACCCGTCGGCCGATGCCAAGGCGGGAATGCAGCAGCTGTATGGCGACGCGTGGCAGTGGACGCAGAGCGCCTATGTCGCATATCCCGGCTACCGTGCCTCGCCGGGAGCAATCGGCGAGTACAACGGCAAGTGGATGTGCGACCAGTGGGTCCTGCGCGGCGCCTCGTGTGCCACACCCCGCTCGCACGCACGCCTGACCTATCGCAACTTCTTTCCCAGCGACGCGCGCTGGCAGTTCACCGGCATTCGCCTGGCGGCCGACGCATGACCGGGGTGGCCACGAATCGCACGCTTGCCCGGGTGAGCGACGCCCCGTCGTCCACGCTGCGCGCGAGCGTGCTGCGCGGCCTGCGAGCGGGCGTCAAGACGATCTCCCCGGCCCTCTTTTACGACGCCGAGGGGGCGCGCCTGTTCGAGGAGATCTGCTGTCTCCCGGAGTACTATCCCACCCGCACGGAACACGCGATCCTGGCGCGTCATGCCGCCGAGCTGGCGACCCACGCCGGCGCAGGGTGCGCCTTGATCGAGTACGGCAGTGGGGCCGGGGTCAAGGTGCGCTTCCTGCTCGATCGCCTCGAGCGCCCGGTGGCCTACGTGCCGGTCGACATCTCACGCGAGCAGCTGCTGGACGTGTCCCGCGAGCGCGCGCGCCAGTATCCCGGTCTCCGCATCCTTCCGGTCCACGCCGACTACACGGCGGCGTTCGAGCTGCCGACGCTGCCACCCGGTGCACGGCGCGTTGCCTTCTTCCCGGGCTCCACGATCGGGAACTTTCACCCGGCCGAGGCGGCCGCGTTCCTGCGCCGAGTCCGACATGTCGTCGGGCGAGAGGGCGGGCTCATCCTCGGCGTCGACCGTCGCAAGGATCCCAGGCTGCTGCACGCCGCCTACAACGATAGTGCCGGCGTCACCGCCGCATTCAACCGCAACCTGCTCACGCGCCTCAACCGAGAGTTCGGGGGCGAGTTCAACGTCGACAACTTCCGGCATCGGGCCTTCTTCGACGACGCGGCCAGCCGGATCGAGATGCACCTCGAGGCGCTCGTCGCGCACGAGGTGTGCATGGACGGCGAGGTGATCCGGTTCGCCCTCGGCGAGACGATCCATACCGAGTGTTCCTACAAGTTCGACCGGCCGCGGCTCGAGGCGCTGGCCGAGTCGAGCGGTTTCCGGATCGAGGCGCTCTATTCGGACGAGCGCGACTGGTTCTGGGAGGCGTGGCTCGTCCCGGCCTAGCGGGGGGCTGCTGCGCTTCCGGTTCATTCTGACAGTGGAGTACGCGTGAAAGCTACATGGAACGGCACCCTCATCGCGGAAAGCGATGACACGGTGGTGGTCGAGGGCAACCACTACTTCCCGGCAGAAACGTTGCGTCGCGAGTTCGTGGTCGAGAGCGCGCATCGTTCCCACTGCCACTGGAAAGGGAAGGCCCACTACTACTCGTTGAAGGTCGACGGGGCCCGGAACGACAACGCCGTCTGGTTCTATCCCGCCCCGCGGCCTGGAGCAGAGCAGGTCGCAGGTCGCGTCGCGTTCTGGAACGGCGTGACGGTGGCCGCGTGATGGTGGCCGCGTGATGGTGGCCGCGTGATGGTGGCCGCGTGATGGCCGATCGTCGCACCTCGTTGACGGTCGACGCGGCGATTATCGGGACTGGGCAGGCGGCGCCCGCGCTGGCCACCGCGCTGGCAGGACGCGGCGAGCGGGTGGCCGTGTTCGAAGGTGGCACCACTGGCGGGAGTTGCGTCAACGTGGGATGCACGCCGACGAAGACGCTCCGCGCGAGCGCCCGTATTGCCCACCTCGCGCGACGAGCCGCAGACTTCGGCGTGCAGGTGGGGCCGGTCACCGTCGACTTTGCCGCCGTGATGGAACGGACCCAGGGCGTCGTTCGCTCCTCGCGTAGCGGGCTGCAGCGCTGGATCGACGGCGCCGATGGCCTGACCTTCGTCCAAGAGTATGCCGCGCTGGACGGACGCGACGGCGAGCACTTCGTGGTGCGCGCCGGCGGCCGGCGCGTCCGGGCGCGCCGCGTCTACCTCAATACGGGAACGCGACCCTTCGTCCCGGAGATCCCCGGCCTGGACCAGGTCACCGCCCTCACCAACGAGTCCATCTTGCAGCTGCGAGAGCAGCCGCGACACCTCGTGATCGTCGGCGGGAGCTATATCGGGTTGGAGCTGGGGCAGATCTTCCGACGGCTGGGAAGCGAGGTCACAATCATCGAGGCCGGGCCGGCGATTGCCGGGCGCGAGGATCCCGACGTCACGGATCGCATCGCCACGATGCTGCGCGACGAGGGCGTCGCGATCCTCACGGGCCACTCGGTCGAGCGGGTTGAGCGGGTTGAGCGGGGACCGTCTGGAACGTCGATCGGCGAGATTCGCGTCATGGTGCGGAAGGATGGGGCCTGCGCCACGCACGGGGTGCAGGGCTCGCACCTGCTCATTGCGACGGGACGCATCCCCAACACGCATGACCTTGGCCTCGAGACCGTCGGCGTCCATGTCGACGACCGCGGCTTCGTTCCCACCAATGGACGGCTTGAGACGAACGTGGCGGGGATCTGGGCGCTGGGCGACATCAACAAGCGCGGCGCCTTCACGCACACCAGCTATCAGGACCATGAGATCGTCCTCGCCAACCACCTCGGCGGGGCGCGTAGCGCCGACGGTCGCGTCGCGACCTACGCCCTGTACACCGACCCGCCGCTCGGCCGCGTCGGGATGACCGAGGGCGAGGCGCGCGCGCTGCTCGCGAGCGGACGGCGCTTCCTCGTCGCGCAGCACGCCATGGAGCACGTGAGTCGCGCCAAGGAGGAGGGTGAGACGATCGGCGTGATGAAGGTGATCGTCGATGCCGAGTCGCGTCGATTCGTGGGAGCGAGCCTGCTCGGGATCCGGGGCGACGAAGTCGTCCAGGTGATCGGCGCCATGATGGCGGCCGACGCACCGTACGACGTGCTCAAGGAGGCGCTCCCCGTCCATCCGACCGTGACGGAGTTCTTTCCGACGATACTCGGCAAGCTGCGGCCGCTGGAGTAGGATCAGGGACTCGACCTGCCCCTCTCGCGAGGCCCCATCCCGATGCACAGCGATTCGTCCGACCTGCTCACCGTGGCCGCGGTCCAGATGGCCCCCATCTGGCTGGATCGTACCCGTACGATCGCCAAGGTCGTGGCCCAGCTCGAGGCGGCCGCCAGTGCTGGCGCGCAACTCGTGACCTTTGGCGAGGCACTGGTCCCCGGCTATCCGTTCTGGCTGGAGCGGACCGATGGCGCGCGCTTCGAGTCGCCGCTCCAGAAGGCGCTGCATGCGCACTACCTCGACCAGGCCGTGCAGATCGAGCGCGGGGATCTTGCCCCGGTCACCGAGGCCGCGCGTGCGCTGGGGGTCGCGGTCGTGCTCGGGTGCATCGAGCGCCCGAGCGATCGCGGGGGGCACAGCGTCTACGCCTCCTTGGTGCAGGTGGATGCCACGGGGGGCGTCGTGTCCGTGCATCGCAAGCTCATGCCGACCTACGAGGAACGGCTCTCCTGGTCGCCGGGCGACGGACACGGGTTGCGCACCCACCGTGTGGGGGCGTTCACCGTCGGGGGGCTCAACTGCTGGGAGAACTGGATGCCGTTGGCCCGCACCGCGCTCTACGCGCAGGGCGAGGACCTGCACGTCGCCATTTGGCCCGGGGGGATGCACAACACGCCCGACATCACGCGCTTCATGGCGCGCGAGGGGCGGTCCTACGTGATCTCAGTCTGCGGCGTGATGCGGCGGAGCGACATTTCCGACGACCTGCCGCACGCGACGCTGCTGCGCGAGCGAGCGGACGATGTCATGGCCAACGGGGGGTCGTGCATTGCGGCGCCGGATGGGAGCTGGCTGGTGGCGCCAGTCGCCGACGAGGAGCGCGTGATCGTCGCGACGCTGGACCATGCGCGCGTGCGCGAGGAGCGGCAGAACTTCGATGCCGTCGGGCACTATGCCCGTCCGGACGTATTGCAGCTCTCGGTCAACCGGGAGCGCCAGGCGACTGCGCGGTTCACGGATGGCGGCTGACGGCGGAGTCGTCGCCCTGCGCGCAGCGGCCTGCGCCGCGACCGGCGGTGCCTAGCGCACTTTCGCGAAGACGATATCGCGGCTCCGCTCGTCCACGTTCACCACGAAGCCGGTCACGCGGCCGGCGCCGTCGCGGCGGAACGCCACGGACCTGAGGGGCCAGGCCGCCCCGAAGTCCTCGTCCCACCGTCGCGTCAGCGGGATCGTCCCGTGCCGACGGTGCTCGAGCACGAGCGAGTCGTTGCGCACGTGTGCGCGGTACGTCGCGTCCAGCTCCTCGCTGAAGTATTCCCCGGTGTAGTCGGTCAACGGCGCCGCCGGGGGTTCGATGTCGGGCATTCGCGGCGATGTGGTGCCGCGGAACGTGAGGCTCGTGGCCTTCCCCGCTTCGTCGCGCACGAAGGTCATCGACGCGTTGTACGCGGCGACCCAGAATTCGCTCGCGCTGGCGGCAACCATCAGCACACGTCCCTCGTTGCTCGCCTGCGCGGTGAGCCCGGTTCCCTCGCGCCTGATGTTCACGTACCAGCCGGGGCCCAGCCGGTACGTGCCGGCCAGGGGGTCGAGCACGGCCGCCGTCAGCTGCATGGGCTTGGCCGGCGCCCCGGCCGGCTCGGCCGCCGGTCCCAGCGCAGCCCCCAGCACGATGTCGGCGACCTGGAACGCCGCGCGCGACGCATTGACCGTGGGCGTGTTGGCCAGCACGACCACCCCGGCGCGCTGGGCGGGGAAGTGCACGACGTACGTGGCAAACGAGGCCCAGGATCCGCTGTGTCCCACCGTCGGGACCCCGCGATACTCGCCGTGCGACAGGCCAAAGGCGTAGGGAATCGTGCGCCCGTCGTTGAGCACTCCACGGGTGCGGGCCATCGCCAGCGCCGACGCGCCTGCCACGCGGGCCGAGTCGAAGTTGATGACCCACCGGGCCAGGTCCTCGACCGTGCTCATCATCGAGCTGGAGCCGAGGGCGGTGAGGTTGTTCGTCGTCGCCCGCCAGCTGCCATCGGCCGCGCGTGCGTAGCCGCTGGCGCGGTCGGGAATCACCATCGTGTGGTCGTCGCGAAAGACGGTGCGCCGCATGGCCAGCGGGGTGAAGAACTGCGCGTCGGTCCACTGCCGAAAGGGCTGGCCCGTGACGCGCTGCACGACCTCCGTGAGCAGGTTGTAGCCCGTGTTGGAGTACGTGTACTCGGCCCCGGACACGAAGTTCAGCGAGCGCTGGTGCCGCGCCATGCGCAGGATCTGGTCGAACGAGATGACGTCATCGAAGCGCCAGCCGGCGACCGCCAGCGTGCCGGGCCAGTCGCGGAGTCCGCTGGTGTGGTGCACCAGGTGGTTGATGGTGATGGGTCGCTCCAGCTCGGGGAGTTCGGGGATGTAGCGACGCACGTCGTCCTCGAGCCGCACCTTGCCTTGCTCCACGAGCATCGCGATGGCCAGTCCGGCGAACTGCTTGGACACCGAGGCGACATCGAAGACGGTCGACGGCGTGATCGGGATGCGATGCTCGAGGTCGGCCAGGCCGTAACCACGCGCCAGCACGATGCGTCCGTCTCGCACCACGGCCACGGCCAGCCCCGGCGCGTCGGTGCGGGCGTAATGGGAAAAGAGCGAATCCACCTGGCGCGTGACCGGGTCCGCCGGTGCCTGCGCATCAGTGGCGCGTGGTATCGCGAGCAGCAGAACGAGGCAGGCGCTGAGACGAGCGGCTGGGTGATGCATGCGGGCACTCAGATGGAGCGGTAGCTGCGCGTCTGCGCCGAGGGGGCAGCGCTGACGCAAGGGTGACGCTCCGAATTGCTGCACCGCACGGACGTGCGCAAGTGCCAGGGGGGCGCGTGCGGGTGATCGCATCGGTAGTTGCGAGAGAGGTGCGGGGGGAGGCGCGCGATGACGAGATTGCGCGACCGGAAGTTGCGAGTGGCTGAACCGCAAGTGTTTGAACCGCAGAGGACGCAGCAGACGCAAGGCACGGAGCGGCCGCTGCGTCCTCTGCGTCCTCTGCGTCCTCTGCGGTCAATCTGGTTTCATCACCGGACCCCACGCCACGCCACGCACCGCACGACGCGCTCCCCTGCACGCCCCCAATGCGCGCTCGGCACGACGCGGGGCACATTGAAGCGAATCCCAGCGGACCGCGCCTCCGAGCCGTACTTTCTGCAGCCCCGCCGCTCGACGCGCCCCGCCCGTCATCGGATCGCCATGCCTTCTGCCTCTCGCCGGATCATCACGCGCCGCCGCCTGTTCGCCGCCGCGCTCGTAGGCACTGCGGCCGCCATCGCCGCATGCACAACGTCGCCGGAACCGCCGCCAACGCGCGTAACGTTGGTCATCGACACCCTGCACGGCGTGCCCGTGGAGGATCGCTACCGCTGGCTCGAGTCTCAGGACGCGCCCGAGGTCCGCACCTGGATCGACGACCAGCTGCGCTACACCGAGCAGGTCCTCGGCCCCGCGAGCGCCGACCGGGACTCCGTGACCGCGCGCCTCACGGAACTGCTCGACGTGCCAGCGATGAGTGCGCCGAGGCGTGGCGGGGAGTGGGAGTACTTCACCCTGCGCCGAACCGGTGAGGAAGTCGCTGCGATCTATCGCCGCCGCTGGGCCGCCACCCCGACGCCAGTGGTCCCGGACAGCCAGTACGAGATGGTGATCAATCCCCTGGACATCCGGGGCGATGGCACGACGAGTGTGGGGATCGAGGGGCTGACCCCCGATGGCTCGCTCCTGCTGTATTCGGTGCGCGACGGCGGCCCGGACGAGATCACGGTGAAGCTCCGCGACCTGCGCACGGGACAGGACCTCCCGGACTCGCTGCCGCGTGCGCTGTACGCGTCACTCGGCTTCGATGGCGCAGGGCGCGGCTTTCACTATGTGCATCGCTCGCGCATCGACGGCCCGCGCTATCGCTATCATCGCATCGGTACGTCGCCCGCCGTCGACAGCATGCTGTACGGCGCGGGGCTTCCCCCCACGCACTTCCTGGCGGCGACCACGGCGGCCGAGGGACGCTACCGGATCTACACGATCTCGCACGGGTGGGCGCGCAACGAGGTCCACGTGCAGGACACGAGGACGGGCGCCGTCACCGACCTGACGCGCGGGCTCGACGCCCACTTCGCCCCGCAGGTGGTGGATGGCGCGCTCTGGATGCGCACCGACCTCGACGCCCCGCGTGGGCGCATCGTCGCGGTAGACCTTGCGCGCCCCGCGCGCGAATCGTGGCGGGACGTGGTCGCCGAAGGGGACGACGTGCTCGATGCCTTCAGCATGCTGGACGGCAAGCTCTACGTGACCTACCTGCAGAATGCCAGCCATCGCATCGCCGTCTACTCCCGCCAGGGTCGCCCCGAAGGAGCGATCGCCGTGCCGGCCCATGTCAGCGTGTCGTTGCGCGGGGCGGGGAAGGTGGCCGCCCTGCTGACCATCAACTCTTTCACGCAGCCGTCGGTCACCGAACGCATCGACCTGGCCACCGGGGCGCGCACGGCGTGGGAACGCCCCGCACTCGCGTTCGACACCGCAGCGTTCGAGGTCTCACAGCATTGGTATCGCTCGGTCGACGGGACACGCGCCCCGCTCTGGATGGTGCGTCGGAGTGGGCAGCAGCCGAGCGCCGAGACGCCCGCACTGTTGCACGGATACGGGGGGTTCGCGGTGAGCCTTGGCCCGCGCTTCGACGCGCGCGCGGCGCTCTGGGTGGAGCGTGGGGGGATCTACGTGCAGGCCACGCTGCGTGGCGGCAACGAGTTCGGCGAGGCCTGGCACCGGGGCGGCATGCTCGGCAACAAGCAGAAGGTGTTCGACGACTTCATCTCGGCCGCCCAGTTTCTCGTGGACAGCGGCTACACCTCGCCCGAGCGCCTGGCGATTCGCGGCGGGAGCAATGGGGGACTCCTCATGGGGGCGGCGATCACGCAGCGCCCCGAACTCTTTCGCGCGGCATTCGTGGGCGTGCCCGACCTCGATCTCGTGCGCTTTCCCTGGTTCGTCTCGCAGAACAACGCGCCGGCGCTGCTCGAATACGGCGACGCGCGCCAGCCGGCCGAGTTCGAGGCGATCCGGCGGTATTCGCCGTACCAGAACGTGCGCGATGGCGAGCGCTACCCGGCGGTGATGGTCCAGACCGGGCTCAATGACACCCGTGTTCCCCCGTGGCAGGCGCGGCGCTTCACCGCGCGGCTGCAAGCGGCGACGGCGTCCAAGCACCCTGTCATTCTCCTGCATGACCTGCGCTCCGGTCACGCCGGCGGGCGCGCCATGAGCGGCACGATCGAGTTGGCGGCGCAGGAGATGGAGTTCCTGCTGCGCGAGGTAGGCGCCATTCCTTGACGTGGTCCCGTCGCGCGTCGCGCGCGCTCATCGCGCCCCCTCCCCGTGCACACCCTGCGATCATTCGCCCCACCATTCATTCTCACGATCCGATGCAACGAGTCCCTCTCCTTCGCGCTGTCCTGATCACGATCACGACGTGCGCCGTGGTCGCCACGACCCTCCCGGCGCAGGACCTCTCGTCGCTCCCCTGGCGACATATCGGCCCGGCGTCGTTCGGCGGTCGCATCGACGACATCGAGGCGGTTCCGAATCGACCGAGCACGATCTTCGTCGGTACTGCTGGGGGTGGAGTCTTCCGCAGCGTGAACAACGGGACGACGTGGTCCCCGGTCTTCGATCGTGACGGGCGCTCGACGTCGAT
>Ga0138256_10002285_pt1 | contig 20615 bp, 14 predicted proteins | sample KNB2016incub_MG_FD_105486 | JGI IMG/M metagenome (GOLD analysis project Ga0138256, IMG submission 105486) | Active sludge microbial communities from wastewater in Klosterneuburg, Austria - KNB2014incub_MG | ecosystem: Engineered > WWTP > Activated sludge > Unclassified | place: Austria... | reverse complement strand
CGTGCTCTCCGTGCCCACGGCGCTCGATATCGTCACGCAAATACTGCAAGGTTTGTCCGCGCTTCACGATGCGGGAATCGTGCATCGCGATATCAAGCTCGAAAACATCTTTCTATGTGCCGATGGGCACGTCGAAATTCTGGACCTTGGAGCGGCGGAACGAATGGGCGAAGATGTCGGCGAGCGAGCGCCTTCCTTGGGTACACCGCGCACAATGGCTCCCGAGCAATACGATGGTGGAATCGTCGATGGGCGGGCGGATTTGTATGCGCTGGGCATCGTCTTGTACGAATTGCTTGCGGGCCGCGGGCCATTCGATGATGTATCGGGGCTCGAGGCGCTTCGATTTGCGCATTGCCACAGGCCCGCACCAGCTCCCTCACAGTTTGCTCCGCAGATCATTGCGTCGGAAATCGACGCCTTCGTATTGCGCGCGCTTGCAAAGTCACCAGAAGATCGCTTCGTTTCGGCGGATGCGATGGCTGTGGAAATCGCTGCACTTCGCGCGGCGGCCATGCCGGTCACTCGTTCCGTGCTGGAGACCTCCGTTCGACAGTCGCATCCCGCGAGCGTCACCGTGCCCTCGCCTTGGGCGACGGGCGAATCGTGGATTACGTTTCGTATGGCGCAACTGCTGAAGCCGCTGTTGTCCCCCGTACGACTGCTTTCGATCGCAATTCTGGCGCTTGTCATCGCGTCGATGGCGTTTGGGATTGCGGCTGGGCAACGGCTCCCGCGGCTTGGTGCTGCGTCATGCTTGCCGGGATGAAGGGCGGAAAAGATTCTTGCGAAAAGGTGGATCCCAAGTTGGGAGAATCGGTGTAAGCTTCCGGTTCACGCCCCGTTTCCTCGGGCGAACGGCATCAGGAAGCCGTGGGAGGACGACGATGGACCTCATCCGACGCGGGTTTTTGGCAGTTTCTTGTGCAGCTCTTTTTTCTTCCGCCATCGCTTGCGGCGGTGGTTCATCGTACTCGGGCGGTGGCGCATCGACGCCGGTGCCCACGGGCGGTGAGGGGTTTGGCGCAGCCGAAGCGACAGCGGGGTCGCCGCCCCCCGCAGATGCGTTTGGTGGTGACGCCACCCGTGGCGATGTTGGTGGCGCGGCCAAGGGGGCGTCGATGCAACCGTCGGGAGCGCCGCCGGCGGCGGTGCGAACGACGCCTGGGCGTGTGCATCAAGAGGCCGAGGTTGACGTTGCTGTGATTCAGCCGAAGCCGCAGGATCGGCCGGGTCTTGGAACGGAATGGGGCGAGACGCGCGGCTCGGCGATTACGACGGTGGCATTTCAACGTGCGGAACCGTCGAATCCGTTTGGCATGGCCAGCATGTATTACAACGACGAGGAAGGCGCACGCGCAATGGCGAGCCTTGCGGGATTTCGGCGCACGACGGGCGGTATGACGGCCGTGGCCGGTGGCACGCTCTTGGTGGGTTTGCGCGACGAAAGCGGAGCGTTCTTGAATGGGTTCGTCGCGGGCGAAAAGAATTACGTGGTGGGCGAAGCTGGTCGTCGTTACAGCATCGTGATTCGCAATCGCACGCCAAACCGAGTCGAATGCGTTGTGTCCGTGGACGGGCTCGATGTCATCGATGGTCGCGCTGCAGCATTCAACAAGCGCGGGTATCTCGTGCAGCCGCATGGCGAGCTCGAAATCGACGGTTTCCGTCAAAGTGTTGATGCTGTTGCTACATTCCGATTTGGTTCCGTGCGAGGATCATACGCGGGACAAAAGACGGGCGATACGCGAAATGTCGGCGTGATCGGCCTAGCGTTTTTCCACGAACGCGGCACCAGTCCTTTCCCGCTCACTCGAGACGAAGCGTATCGTCGTCAGGACGCCAATCCCTTCCCCGGTCAATTCGCAACACCTCCCTGATCGTTTCCGTACCAAGCAATTTCTTCCCGCGTCGCAGCGATCCCAGGATTGCTCGCCTAAGCTTGCCACCATGCCGCGCGATTCATTCGAGCCGCGTGGTGGTGTCACCCCTCGAAAAACATCACTGCACCGTGAATGACCACAACACCGTGACGGGTTTTCCGTCGAATGGTTGCACCGCGACCTGACGGAAGGCTCGGTCAACGCATGCGCCGACGCTCGTTCCAACGAAACGCGCATCGAGGGCGACTGAGGACACGACGCCCGTTGTTTCGAGCACCAGTGCGACTTTTCCCGAACCTTTGGGTGCATCGGGATCGTCTTTGCGTCCGCAAGCGGCAGCCGTTGCTTTGGCGTCATTCAGTTTCGCATAAGCTTGGCCGCGGGCCATTGTGGTTGCAGCATGTCCAGTGTTCGGCGTTTCTGGAATGTTCACTGCGCCCGCATGTTCTGGGATCGCATTCGATGCCATGGCCGAATTCGGTATGCTGTCCGCTTCGCGAAGGATTTCTTCGAGCTGGGGCGGTACGGGAGCGCTTTCCCGTTCGCGCTGTAGAAGGTATTCGTCGATTTCGTGCACGACCGACGGATCGAGCGAACTTGGTTGCTTTGGTCCTTCGGCGACTGGCCCCTGTGATTCGAGCGCTCGCTTGACGAATTTCAATGCTGTCAGAGCGGCTTTCGTTTCTGCTTCACGGGCTTCCGCGGCGCGTTGTAATGCCTTGGCGCGTTCCGCATCGGCTTGCGCCCTCGATTCACGAGCCTGGACGAGCGCTAGATTGGCATTGGCATCTGCTCTCGCAGCTTCCGCGATGGCTCGTTTTGCTTCCAGATCGACGTACATGGTCCACGCCACGACCCCGGCCACGATGACGAACACGACCGCGACCGTGCGAATGATGCGGCTATGTCGCGCTGCCGAAAGGCTGGTATGGTAAAACTTTTTAGCCGATGCATCGAGCCGCATTCCGCGCTGCTTCAGGATTTCTTCGAGAAGCAAGAGGCGTCTTCGGCGCCAAAGCATTTCCGGATCCGGAAGATCGTTCCAGCGTTTCGCAGCATCTTCGAAATCCTCCAGAACGAGTCGCGCCTCGCGTTCCGCGGCAACCCAATCGCGTAACCTTCCCCAATGCACCAAGAGCGCTTCGTGCGCGAGCGTCACGAGCTCCACTTCGCCGTCTTTTCGACGCTCGACTTCGCGCAGAATCAAGCGAGCCTCGGCGAATACTCGAATGACGACATTGGCCGCCGGGCCTACTTCATGCACCAATTCCTTGGTGGGACGAGTCATGCGTGCGCCGGCCGGTGTCGTGAGTGCCAAGAGGACTCGCTCGACGACGCGTGCCGTGCCGGCGGCTTTCACGGCGCAATCGAATGTATCGTTCGCGTGTTTCGACAACGCTCCGGCAAAACCCTGGAGCGTTTGCAACCCCGCAGTCGTAATTTGCTTTTTATCACGATCCCGCGCGTGCCACAATTCACGCAGAGCGAATTCGACGAGCGGCATCGAACCGGCTGTCGTTTCCAGGGCTTCGAGCAATTCGATGCGCAAATTGGGAGTTTCGAAAGAATAACCATAACTTTCGATGGCTGCGTCGATGACTTCACCCCATGCCGCCGATCCCAAAGGCGATACGAGCACCGCGCCGCGTGTGAGCACCAGGCCGAGCGCGTCGTGCGCCAAAATGGGATCGAGCAAGTCGCGTCGAGCGGTTACGACGACGCGCAAACCGGGAAAAGGTCGTTCGCCAAGGCGCGCCAAAAAGTCGAGTGTCCAGGTTTGGCTGGTATTGTTCGGTCCTTGTGCGAGCGTCGCGATTTCCTCGAGCTGATCGACGAGGAGCACCAATCCTCGACGATTGTCCGAAAGCCACGCTTCGACCTGGGCCGCAGCTTGGTCCGGCGCGCAATCGGACGCCACGCCGATGTGAAAAAGCGCCGTCGTCAATACTTGCCGCGGGTCCATGCCCGGGGAAACCACCACCGAATCCCATTGTCTCGGTCCACCGAGCGCCCCGTCCCCAATGGCGGGCAAAATGCCCGCCCGCGCCAAACTCGATTTTCCGCTCCCGCTCGGACCGAGCAACGCGACGAGCCCTCGGACGCGGAGCACTTCGAGCGCTCCCGCAACTTCGACGCGACGCCCGAAAAAAACGTCGCGATGCATCATCTCGAATCGTTCGAGACCTCGGAATGGTCCTTCGTCTTCGGGTGGCAATCCTCGCGTTCGCCCCGTGAGTGCGCTACGCGCGCGCTCGAGCTCGAGCGCCACCACTTCCGCCGATCGTGGCCTCTGATCCGGCTCCGGATCGAGCAGGTCGGAAATCAAATCGACGAGTGCTGCGGGCATGTCCATGACGATCGTCGAGATACGAGGTGCTTTCTTGCGCCCATGGAGAATGTCCGCGTCGAGCGTTCCACTTCCGGCCGCGGGAATACGCCCGGACAAACAGACATACAACATGGCGCCGAGCGAATACAAATCGCTGGCGCTCGTGGCAGGCCCCAAGTCTCGCCAGCAAACCGGATCGACATAGCCTCGTTTTCCCCCAATGGCTTCGAGTGGCGAACGAAATCGTGGGTCACTGTCTTTTGCGCGCGGTTTACTCGAAAGTGCCGGGGGATCGCGACGCGGTTGCGCCGCAGAAATGCCAAAGTCGATGATCTTGTACGCCGCCGGCGAACCAATTTGAGCGACATCGACGACCACGTTTGCCGGGGACAAATCTCGATGCACGAGGCCCGCGCCATGCACCGCCACGAGCGCCGAGGCAACCGCAATGCCGACGTCGAGCGTTTCTTTCAGGGAAAGCGTCCCCTTGTCACGCAGCCGCTCGCTCAGCGTCTCTCCCGCGACGTACTCCATGGCCAGCCCAATCACGCCACGCGCCTCGTCGAACGGGAGGTGGTAAAACCTCACGACGTTCGGATGTTCGACGCGACAAAGCCTTGCCGCTTCGTCGATGATCGCTTGCCGCGCAAAGTCCCCGCCCGCATCGAGCGCGAAGAGTTTGACCGCGGACAGCCGCAACGTCGTGTGGCCCGCCATCTCTTCCGCGAGCCACACCGGCGCGAAGCCCCCACGCCCGAGTTGCCTTTCCAGACGAAACGTTCCGATCCGGCGTTCGCCGTCCGGCAATGCGAGCAGTTTGCGAACCGCTTCGGGCAGGGCGCTCGTGGACATCGCGCACATAGTGTGGCCGAGTTGGCACGCCGGTGTCAAATAAACGGCGCAGATTCGAATCGACATTTCCGAAAAATGACGATCGGCGCCGCACTTGTCGGTACCAATTCCGCCTCATCGTTGATAACGTGGCTACATGGCGTCTGTCGTCGTCTTGAAGCGCGCGGGAGCTTCCACGCTCCAAGTGGAAGAGCCCGACATCGTGATCTATCGGCTGTGCGGTCTTCTGCAGGTCTCAGACCTGCGCGCGTTGCGTGAAGCCGAGTGGCAATGGAACGTGGGCAAGAAGCACCTGCTCGTGCTGATCGACATTCGTCAACTCGACAACGCGACGTTCGAAGCGCGCAAAGAAGCCGTCACGCCGGGACGGGGCACCACCAACCGCGCGGTTGCCGTTATCGGGGGCAGTCACACCATGCGCGTCGTAGTAGAACTCACGATGCGAGCCGTGAAATTACTCACCAATCGCAGGAACACGTTGCGGTTTTTTCAAGACGAACCGAGTGCTCGAGAATGGCTTCTGTTCGAGCGTGCGTTTTTCGTTTCAGGCAGTGAAACATCGCTGCCTTTGCAATGACAGGTATTCAGCCCAAGAAAATCTCTTGGAGATCGACTTCCGGAATCGCAAATCGATGCGTGTGCACGAGCTGCTTGACGCCTTCCGTCAATGTCGCCTCGATTTTACCCCGCACGATATCCGGTACGATCGTTGCCAGCGCGTCGGGTGAATGTGCTGCCAGCGTGATTCCTGCACCGAGATCTGCGCCGCATGCGCCCAATTGCATGGCCGAAGCGACCACACGAAATAACGACTCGATTCCTGCCGCTTCGCCAACCACTCCTTCGAGCCGCATCTGTTCGAGCGTCACGGTGCCGCCGCGATCGATGCGGATTCGGTCGAGGCACGCAACCGGTTTGTCCTTGACAATCACCGAAATGCCATCGCTTGCAATCGTCACCGATTCCATTCTGGCGGCGGTTACTTTTTCCGCAGTGCTTCGCCTTGCCAAGATCGTCGCCAGATTGCCGCGGCCCGTCATGGATACGTCGACGACCGTTCCTTTGGGAACCGACAAACCAGCACTCTCTTCGACATGCTCGAATGCTGCAGTCGTGGACATTTTCACGTCGATTCGTGGATCTGCAAAGTCGCCGTAATCGACACCCGACGAACCGCTCGAAGGACGCTTCTGAAAATTGGCGGCAATGGCTTCCAGCGTCGACACGATGTTGGGATCCGTCATGGGATCGTAACCCGACCGCTGCATCGCCGTGTCAGCAATTCCCGATGTAATCAGGGCGCACACCTCTTTTTTTGCGTCTTCCGAAAAATCCACCAATCCTTCGGTGGGTCCACGAATCGATCCGAGCGTGGCCGTTGCGCGGGACGTGGAAAAGTCGAAATGCACGCCGCCAAGCTGCATGTTCATGGCGGGCCATTGAGCGTCGATCAAGAGAGGCGGGCTGAATCCAACCTCGAGCCTCTCGCGCGTCACGCCGATGCGAATGCGACTCTCCGACTCCGTACGAAGCTCTCGTTGCCATGTGCGAGACAAGTTCTTGCCTGCCGCAAGAGAGAACGACAATCCAATCGCACAAAGCTCCACGTCCGCAGGCACGCGATCGTCAATCGAAACTCCGTCATGTTTCGGGTTCGTCATGATGCAACCATGGCGCGAGGCCCCGTGTCGCGAGAACCGCACACCGTACCGGACTGCCCGAAAGGACGCAAGATGCCGTGAACGCTGCGAGTCCGGCCTCTGCCATGCTGCAACGAAAGAGGCTCTCTGGTACGCTGCCCCCACAACATGCACGAACGTTTCTCAGGACGCACGCGTCGTGCCAAGACGAACGCCTTTGCGAGCGTTGTGACGCTCGTCATCGCAACCGCCCTCGCACCTCGCGGCGCTGATGCGTTTCCGCACATCGTTCGTACCGGTGAAACCCTCGCGCGGATTGCCGAACGCGTTTACGGCCGCGTGGAGGCAGAACAGATCCTCGTTGCCGCCAACGGTCTCGACAACGGTCGAGGCATTGCCATTGCGCCCGGCATGCGCCTCGAGATCCCAGCGCTTGGACATCATCGCGTCGCGTCTGGAGAAACATGGTCTTCGATCGCCGACTTGTTGCTCGGGTCTTCGGATCGTGGTGACGTGCTTGCTTTCACCAACAAGGCCAAACCCTGGATCGCTCCCACCGAAGGCCAGGAGATCGTCGTGCCGTACAATCTCCGCCATGTCGCTGCATCGGGTGACTCGGTTCTTACGGTTGCGTACCGTTTTCTCGGTGATCGCGACAAGGCGTGGATGCTCGATCGTTACAACCACCTGGGCAATCATCCCCTTCGCCGTGGCGAGCTCGTGCTCGTTCCGCTCGTCGATCTCGAACTGACGGACGAAGGAAAGCAAGAAGCGTCTGCCGCTTATGCGCTCGTGCGTGCCGAAGGCGCAGGCTACGCACGTGATGCCCAACGGCGCGCAGACGCCGAGCTGCCTCTACTCGCAGCGGACGTGTACAACGGTCGATACGTCGATGCCGTTGCGCGAGGCAATCGGCTGCTCGGCAGTGGGGCTCTCAGTCGCCCGCAGCTCGCGCTGATCCATCAAAAGCTCGTCGAGGCGTACGTCGCGCTCGATGCGCAAGGTTTGGCGGAGCGCGCGTGTCTCGAGTGGCGTGGGGCCGATCCTTCGGCCGTGCTCGATCCGGTTGAACTGTCCCCGAAGATCGTGCGAGCGTGCGTCAACGCGGCCACCGTCCTCGGTGCATCCTCGGACAAACAGCCGCGACCTTCCACTTCGACAAACTCGACGTTGCCCGCTGTTGTGTCTCCCGACGGAGGCCGCTGAATCGTGCCATCCGACTCGTCCACCGAACGATTCACGCCGGGCACCGTCGTCGCCGGGCGCTTCGTGATCGATTCGGTCATTGGCGAAGGCACGAGCGGCGTCGTGTACGCGGCTCGAAGATCGAGTGACGCTGTTCGCGTCGCTCTCAAGATCATCCATCGCGAAGTTTGTTATGACGAACAGTTCACGCGGAGGTTCGAGCGGGAGGCGACGATCCTGAAGCAGCTCGAGGGCAACCACATCGTTCGCCTGCTCGACATTGCTCTGCACGAGAATCTCCCGGTGCTCGTTCTCGAATACGTCGAAGGGCGATCGCTCGACGCCGCGTTACGCGAGGGTGCGTCGACGATCGACCAAGCCGTGGAGATCACGCTGCAGATTTGTGCGGCGCTCGGTGCTGCGCACGCGGGCGGTTTCGTGCATCGAGATCTCAAGCCGGGAAACGTCATCGTGCAAGGTGCGCTTCTTGGACCGCGTGTTCCCGTGGTGTGGGTCGTCGACTTCGGATTGGGCAAAGCGCTGCATCGCGATCCGTCCGGATCTGCACTCACCGAGCGAGATCTCATCCTTGGAACACCCGAGTACATGTCGCCCGAGCAAGTGCGAGGTGACGATGTCGACCATCGCGGGGACATTTATGCCGCGGGTGTGATCTTGTTCGAGATGCTCGCGGGGCGCGCGCCGTTTCATGCGCGCACGCCGATGAGCACGATGACGGCACACCTGAGTGATCCGATCCCGTCACTTCGCAGCTTGTGTCCGGATCGTGGGATTTCGCCGGCCCTCGAAGCGGTTTTGTTTCGAGCGCTCGCAAAAAATCCCGAGGACAGATACCCAACCGCGCGGGCGTTTGCGGAGGCGCTTGCGGCGGCGCATCGCGAATCGCATGTCGTCGCACTGCAACCAGTTACGGCGGAAGATGCGCGAGCGCTTGCGGAGAAAGACACGGAGCTCGAGCTGCGTGATGCGGCGCAAGAAGCTCGGCAGCTTGCCACCACCGTCCAAGACAAACATATCGCCGCGGGGGCGGTGCGCCAAAGTGGCGATGCGAACGCGCAGCGTTGGATCTGGATTGCCGTGGTGGCGGTCTTGGCAATCGCGGCTGTCGGACTTGGCCTGGCCTTCGGTTCGCGTTAGCGATGTATGGCTTTGTTGTGCGGTGCCAGCGATAATGCGTCGCCATGAGCCTTTGTCTTTTCACCGTGCGACGAGTTTTCCCTGCGGCACTTCTTGCATTTGCGGCGCTTGCTTTTCCTCGAGCTGCCAGCGCCGAGATCGTAGCGATTGGCTGCGAAGCCGATCCCGATTGGTGCAAGATTGCGCCTGTGTCGTTTGCCCGTAGCGATACGCTGCCGATCGAGTGGAGCTTCGATACGGGCTGGGTTCCGGCAAACTCGCCATTGCAGCTTCACTTGTGGGCAGGTGTCTACGCGACGACGCGCGTGTCGCTCAAAGGATCGCTCGAAACGACCTGGCCCGAAGCGCTCGTGCTGCGCACTCCGGGCAAACCCGAGGGAGGGTTGCTCGGTTTTCACTACGGCGTCGAGCTTGGGGCGCAGGCGAAGATCAAGGTCACCGTTGCGGGCAAAGATTATGAATGGACGGGGGATGTCCCGTACGTTCCGCAAGTCGATTTTCAAATCGAAGGCGAACAGGTATTCGACGCGTGGGGGTTCGACCCGGGCGCCACATTGTCGAGCAAAACCACGCCCGTCATGATCATTCAGGTCGGCGTCGGAGATCTCGTTGGCGGATCCATCCCGGGTATCGATGGAGGCATTGAAGTCGATCTTGCCATGGAGCTTGCCGCGACCTACAAGACGAAGCGTCTGGTCATTGAAACGCCGGAAGGAAAACCCGTGTCGGGTGGAGACATCACGACGCCCGACGGCGAAACGTCCGTGGAATACCTCAATGGTCCCGCCGTCGATTTGGACGTGCATCCCGAAGGCACGGTCGATTATGATGGCGTGATTCATCTCATACCGGCGTTTTGGGTCGAGCTCTTGGGACAATCGTGGAACATTCCGATTGCAGACATACCCATTGGTTTTCCCATTACCCAAACGAAATGGGTATTCGACAAACAGCGCGTGCACGTTCCGCTACCCGATATCGTGCTTTCGGTCGAGGAAATCGACTTTGGCGACGTCGAAGTTGGGCAAAAGAGCATGGTCGGGTTTGGCGTTTGGAACGCAGGAGAGGCGCGAGCGAAATGCACGTTCGTCTCGAGCAGTCCGGACCTGTTTCCGGCATGGGACACATCGGCCGATGTCGAAACGGGCATCACTTTCGATTCCGCGGTTCGATTCATTCCAACCAAGAATGGCCCTTTCGAAGGCACGCTCTTCGTTGCGTCGAACGATCCGAGCGATGCCGTACAGATGATCAAACTGAAAGGTGTCGGGTTTGGTGGGCCAGACGAAACCTTGCCATCGTCGATCGAACAAGACAGCAGTTGCGCGTGTAGATTCTCTGACGATGCTTCAACACGATCAAGTGCGGGAGCAATGGCGTTTACCGGGCTAATCCTGTCCATGTTCCGCCGATTCAAGAGGGTCAAGATTGACCCAGCGCGGTCAAAAAGTACCCATTCAGCCAGCGCCAAGAAACCGACGGTCTGATTCTTGGCGGTCTATGACATGGGTCGACGATGACTCATGCGTTGTGCGGTTTGCAATCATTTCGCATATTTCGGCGAGTGGCCCAAGTGTTGCGTAGGGAACCTCCTGACAACATCATCGGGAGGTTCGACATGACGACGAACGCGAATGATAACTTGCGTGAAGACTGTCAGGTCTCTTCGGAGACGCGTGCCGCCCAGCAGGCCGTTGCCGCCGTCGCGTCTTGCATCATTGGGCATTGCCCGAGCGTCGTGCGGATTGTTTCAGCGGTTGCGGAAGTCATTCTTTCGCATGCGCCGGTGCTTTTGGTGGGTGCTCCAGGAACGGGCAAACGATTTTTGGCGCGAATGATACACGAGCATGGGCCGCTTTCTGCGAGGCCCTTCGTGGTGCTCGTCGGTGGCGACGCGACAATCGATGCGGACAAACTGCGCCGTATCGTCGAAGATACAGCACAGGGCACGTTGTTTGTCGATGCAATCGATCGTTTGTCGGTCGAGTTGCAAGACTTGCTTTATGCGTGCGCGTTCGTGAACGAAGCGTCTGCGCCTGCACGCGTACTTGCGTGCAGCGAAAGAACGCTCGATGACGATGTGGCATCGGGATGTTTTCATAGCCAACTCTTCGAAGCGTGTGCGGCAAACGTCATTTGTGTTCCGTCGCTTCGTGATCGGAGGGAGGACATGCCCGAGTTGATTCATTATTTCTTCGAGCTTTACGCAACGCGTGCGCGTCGAACGGACCTGCGTGGATTGTCTCCCGAGGCGCATTTGGTGCTCGAATCGCACGTCTTTTCCGATAACGTTCGAGGTTTGGAGCATACCATCGAGCACGCGATTGCGTTTGCTCAGGGGCCGTACGTGACGACGACGGATCTGCCTGGTGAAATGCGCGAGCCCGAGCCGGTGGACATGTCGTTGCTATTGCGGGCGTTGCCAAAGGCGGGTGTGGATCTGAAGAATGCTGTCGAAACGTTCGAGACGCGAATCGTTTTGCAGGCGCTCGAACGTACCGGGTGGAACAAGAATCGCGCGGCGCAACTCTTGGGCCTCAATCGCACGACGCTCGTTGAAATGATCAAGCGCAAACGTCTCGTTCCACCGAATGGAATTCGGCGCAGTGCATTCCGCGAAGCAGCTCCAGCCCGCCACGATTTGGCGGCGGAGTGAAGTTCAACGCATGACGTCTCGCCAATTCATGGCACGTGGAGGGGGTGTTTCACGAGCCAAACGAATGACGAGGTCGGCCATTTTTTCCACGGTCCATCGGAAATGCTCCGGTCCGAGCGACGTGATGTCGAAGTCGGGTGCGGAATTCATGAAATCGATGGCGTATGGAATTCCGTCTTGAATGGCCAATTCGACGGTATTCATGTCGTAGCCGAGCGCGCGGCAAATCGTGCGAGCATCGTCGCAGCAGCGCGTAAAAAGCTCGGGCGAAAGCTCCGACATCGTTTCACCTGCTCGAACATAGCGATCGAAATGACCGAGGCGCGGATCCCAGAGCGCCGGTCGCACTTCTTCTTTACCAATGACGATGCACCGCACGTATTGCGACCAGCGAATGGCTTCCTGTGCGATCATCGTCAATGTACCGGACTTATCGTACACGCGCCACAATCCTTCGAGCGATTCGACGCGGTGCACGTCGCGAAATCCGCCGCCCCAATGCGGTTTGATGAACATGGGAAACCCGAGTTTTTCCACGGCGCCCTCCCAATCGAGCGGAAAACGTAGATTGTGCAAGGTTTCCGAAGAAACGCCTTCGACGTACGATTTGGAGGGAAGAACCACGGTTTTCGGGACGCGAACGCCGAGTCGATCGGCGAGGGCGGTGCCGAAAAACTTGTCGTCGGCGATGCGCCAAAACGGGTTGTTCACGACGCGCGTGCCGGCGAGCACGGCGAGCTTCAAGATGGGCTGGTAGCAGGTGACTTCGTGCGAGATGCGATCGACGATCACGTCGTAGGCGGGAGGTTTGTCGATGGACGTGATGTCGATCTCGGCGTAACTCGCGACGACGCCGGCGTCGCGCCGGGCGACTTCGGCAATCAGCGCATCGGGAAAGGAACGTTCACGGCCCACGAGGAGCCCAACACGGAGGACCATGGGCGGGTCGTACAACAGATTTGTTGCGGTGTCACGAGGGTGTTTCGCAACGCGTTTTTTGCAAGACGATCGGAGGCTTGCCGATATCGAGCCCGCCGAGGAGCCCATGCAGGCGTACGAGGCGTTGAGGCGAATTCTGTCACACCTCGATGTCGATTGACCAATGGTTTTTCTTGTTCGTCGCTCTTCAACTCTTTATCTCTCGCAGCTCCCGCTTCAATACTTTGCCCGTGGGATTGCGCGGCAGCGCGTCCAAAAATACGAATTCACGCGGGACCTTCGGCCCGGAAAGCTGCGATCGGCAATGCTCGATCAATGACGGCGTGTCCGTGTGTGCGTCCTGCTTTACCACGACAAACGCTCGCACCCGCTCACCCCATTCCGCATCCGGCACTCCGACCACCGCCGCTTCTGCTATCGAGGGATGATCCTCGAGCACGCTTTCCACTTCCGCGGGATAGACGTTCACCCCACCCGAAATGATCATGTCGCGCTTGCGTCCCTCCAAGAACAAATATCCTCGTTCGTCTCGACGAGCCAGATCACCCACGGAGAAAAACCCGTCTCGCATGGCTTCGCGCGTACCCGATTCATTCGCGTGATACCCCGTGATGAGCTGTCCACTGCGTGCATAAAGCTCACCCACGCGTCCCACGGGACACTCACGCCCCTCGTCATCCAAGATGCGCACATGTTGCCCCTCGATGACCTTTCCAATCGTCCCCGGCGCGCGCTTCAGATCGTCCGGCTTTGCCACCGTCACGATGCCGGTCTCCGTCGCCCCGTAGAAGTTGTAAAGTTTGTCCCCGAGCAACCGCATCACTTCGCGAGCCAACGGCGCCGTCAGCGCCGCGCCACCCGAAAAAATCACCTTGAGTGACGACGTATCGTAGCGACGAACCGTCTCGTCACCGAGCTCCACGATGCGATGAAGCATCGTCGGAACCATCGCTGTCGTCGTGATGCGATATTTCTCGACGGCTTCCAAGAACGCTTCGGGCCGGAAGTCACGCATCACGTACACCGTGCTGCCCACGATGTACGAGAGAGCGACAAAACTGTTTGCCGTCGCGTGGTAGAGAGGACAAACGGCGAGGTGCGTCTCGCCCACCTGCATCGGCGTTTCTCCGATGAGCGACATCGCGCCCGCCATCACGCCCATCTGGTACTTTCGCACGGCCCCCTTGGGTTTTCCCGTCGTGCCCGACGTGTACATGACAACCGCAGGCGCGTCGTTACGCGTGGGCAGCTCGCCTGTTTGTCCTTCGTGAACCAGATCGTCGAACGTCGGTAGCGACAAATGAGACCCTCCGATCACGAAGCATCGGTCGTCGCCCAAGCGTGTGCGCGCACCCGGGGACTGCTCGAGCACGCTCGCGATCTCCACATCGAAAAACAGCGCGCGCGCGCCCGAGTCCTTTACGACGAACTCGAATTCGCGCGGGGTCGATCGGTACGAACAGCTCACCGTCGCGCATCCGAGACGCGCGGCAGCCGCTTGTACCATGACGAACTCTGGCCGGTTTTTCACCATCGCGACGATGCGATCGCCGCATCGCACACCACGCTTGACGAGAGCCCTCGCGATGCGCTCGACGCGTTCGTTCAGTTCGACGAACGAATAGGCGCGCTCTGGTTGCACCCGTTGTCCATGCGGAGCTTCTGCGGGAGAAAGAAGACCGACGAGGCCGATGCGATGCGGGTCGTTTTGAGCGGCCACGCGAAATGCCACGGATGGTTCAGGTTTTCCCCGGACGAGCTCGTGCAGCAACACATTCGCACCAGCAAGGCTCATCGCGCGGTGCATGCCGGTTTTTCGCGCAACGCGCTCGATGATTCGCGCGTGAAGCAGCGTGTCTTCACCCACGCGTAGCAGCTCGGAAAGCTCCTCTTGGAATCGCATGCGGTGGATTGTAGTCGCGGTGCGTTCGAGGGTACTGCCAATATCGAGAACTTCTCCGATCGGGGTACGGATAACCGTGCAGCGGTCGAGTGCGCACGGCCGAATGCGTTCGTCGCCGACAACACGCGCAACATCTTCACGGCTGACGTTTTCGAGCCGCAAGCTGCGCATCGAGCTTGCGTAGCCCGGGGTGGTTTGGCGATACCGCAAGACCACGCCTCGAATGCTCTTCCGCTCGATCGAATGCACCCAAGTTTGCGTACGTTATGCCGAGAAGATATTCGGCTTCGGCGTGCTTGGGCTGAATGGAAAGCGCTTTCTCGGCGGCTTCTCGAGTGTCCTCGTAGCGACGCGCGGTCACGTAAACACTCGCAAGGTTCACCCACGACGAGGCATTGTCGGGATTCAATCGAATCGCAACCCGACACGCGCGCTCGGCCTGCTCCAATCGACCACTGCGCAGCTCGACGACGCACGACGCATTGTACGCCTTGGCCATGTTCGGCTCGATTTCAATGAGTCGTTCGAGGGTGCCACGCGCCTTTTCGATCCGACCTTGGCGCAAATGGTGATGCGACGATATCAAGAGCCAATGCGGATGATTGGGTTCTCGCACGAGAGCCGTCTCGGCCAAACGTTCCTCCGATTCCCACTCGGCAGATCGCAGCAGCGTGAGCAAACCAAAGACGGCGGTGGCGGCAATCCACGGGCTGATGAAGATGCGTCGAATGGGCATGCGTTTTTCAAGGGCTTCGCCGAGGGCGAGGATGATGCCAATGCCGGAAAGTGCCCAAAAACGGTCGCCGAAGACGTGCTGAGACGGGCCGACGTTGCTCGCAAGGGCCAAAGACAAACAGATCAGCGTGCATGCCGCGACGACTATGCCCGATTTTCGCCTCCATGCATACGCAATGCTAGCCGCGAAAACAATGAAATATATTACCAGGACAAATACTCCCGTTGCAAGTGACCGATGTATGCTCCAGTGGTGAACGTCGAGATCAACCGGAAAAGCCGTCAGGCGCGCATACGTGATGGAAAGATCCGCCAAGCCAGAAAGAAAGACCGAGGGAGCGATTCCAAAAAGTACGTCGCTGGCACCATAAATGCCCAATCCGCGTCGCAACGCCAAGTAGAAGACGACGACCATGAGCGATGCACCCCATTTGACACGCTCGCTCTTCATGCTCGCACGAAGTCCCCCGTGCTGCATCACGTCGGCCAAAACAATCGCAGGAAATAGCACGATGCCGACCTCTTTCGTGAGAAGGGCAAGCGCCAAACATAATGGGAAAAGTGCGGCGCGTCGAGTGTGCGTGTTGACGAATAATCCAGCAATGACAAAGAATACGACGAGTGCGTCGAAGCGACCGGATAGCCAAATGACGGCCTCGCTGCCAAGCGGATGCAATGCCCAGCAAAGCGAGAGGATCGTGGCGAACGTGATTCCAAGCTTGGGATGGGTTCGCAACAAGAGCCGAGGTAAAAGCGCAGCGGATGCCGCATGAATGAGGATATTGCCGAGGCGTAACCACCACAGCTTGGGCCCGAGAAGCATGATCTGCATCCAATACAGCGTCATGGGCAGGGGCCGATAGTATTGGGTGGACGCGTGCAATCCACTGGCTTCCCAAAGATCCTGCGTCCAGATTTCGCGCAATCCGGAGGCTTTGCCAAGATACGGGTTTTCGAGAAGAAGCAATCGGTCGTCGATGACCCCCGCGTGGTTCAACGTGGGCAAGTAAATGAGGAAAGCAATGAGCGCCGGAAGCCAAAGCAGATGCTCTTTGCGGAGTTTCCACGCAGTTTTACGAGGTTCGTCGCTAGCGGGATCGTTCGAGGTTTGGTCGAGGCTCATGCAAATGCAAAACTATCATGCGGGGTTTTGGGTTGGCTACTGTCTTGGAGCAAATCGAATCGATTCTGGGCGCCCACGCCACCCCGTCGTCGGCACCAAGGCATCATCGGGCACGCCAAGCGGCACGATGACGGGGTAGGCGGAATCGACACCATAGCGGAGTGGCGGACGGTTGCCATCGACGATGCAACCCCAATGATGATTTCGTAGGGCCGCTTCGAAGTCGTCCACCAATGGCTTTCGCGGGCCATTCGGATGATCGATGTCCCAAATGGCAATGAGATGCGTCGACGGAGCAAAGCCGGCTTGGACGGGCAGCCACGCTGCATGGGGCGACAAGACGGGCGCGCGACAACGCCGCACTTGTTCGACGATGCGCCGCCCGATGATGACGTCTTCCGCCTTTGGCGTCAAACGATCGATATCATTGCGCGCGGCCACGAAGCTCAATTGAGCGCTCCAAGCAGCCGCACAGACGACGGAGCTCGACCAACCAGGAATGGTTTTTCGTAGCCACGAACAAGCCACCATCATGGCAACGACGAGCGCCCAATGCGCGGGAATCAATACGTTGGTAAAACCTCCCTGATGTCCGCGCATGAGGGCAGATACGAACAACGCGCAACTCGCAACCCCTGTGCCGTACACCCAGCGCCACGATACGGCGCGTGCACGAAAAAACGCCACGCCAATGACGATACTCGCGCCGACGGATGCGCCGAAAAGCGCCAGGGTTCCCATTCTGATCGATTCATCGAGCAGACCAACGCCAACAGGCCAATCGAGATGGTCGGACGATGCCACGGCGAATGCGCCGCACAATGCAGGAATGCCCAGAACGATAACGGCTCGATGAACGCCGAGCCGCAATCCACGAAGAATGAGCAGGACGATGACTGAGCCCCAGGCAATGCCCAAAAGCCGTGCCAATTCGCCAAAACTGCCCGGAAATGCTTGATGACGAATCATTGGATGCGCAAGTGGCACGCCCATCACATAAGCCAAAAATCCGCCGTGACTGACGTGCTGGAGGCATAACGTCGCAGCAAGAGCCGGCACGGCGGCAATGACACAGAATCGCAATGCGCTTCGGAAGCCCCCCTGCGCCCATATCCCAAGCGCCATGGGAAGTCCGAACAAGGCGTACGAATGTTTTACCAAAAAAACTGCGACAAGAAGAACTGCGCTCGCAATTCGTGCTCTTTCTCGACGCTCGGCTCCGAGCACGATGGCCCATGCCAGTAAGCCAATTGCGAGCCCATCGACGCGAGCGAGGTCATAAAATGCTCCGGAACCTCCATAACACAACAAAAATAAGAAACCGCCGAGCACGCCCATCATGGGATCGCGCAGTTGACGAATGCCACACCAAACGATGGCCCCCGCTGCGGCAAATGTACCAACAAGCGAAACGATGCGCGCAGGCGCGTAACCCAGAGGAAAAACGGTCGACAACGCAGCAATGACCGCGGCATACCCCGGAGGATACACATAGGGAACGAAATCGGCTGCAGCAGCATCATACAATGGCAATCCTCGCGCGAGGCGCCACGCATGAGCAAGCATGCCGCCCTCCATCCACTCCAGATCGAACGGATGCAATATGCGGCGGCACCAAAGCCCAACGAGCGGCACGAGCAGCAGCATCGCCAAACCAAGCACCGGAACATCGAGCAGTTTGTACAAACGTCGACGCCGCGCGTGCGCGTTGCGATGAGCAACGAACCACATGGCGATCATGCTACTCGATGCAGTGCGCAATCGCGAACTTCTTGGGTACACGACCGGAATATGGTATGCAAGCGCCGTCGATGAAGCGCCTCGATGTCATTTTCCCCGTCTTGATTGTAGCGCTCTCGGCGGCGCTGGCGCTCGCGACCATCATCCAAGGCCCGCAGTTCCATGCGGACGACGCGTACATCGTCGCGCGTTACGCGGACAATCTCGTGCGTCACGGGCAGCTCGTGTGGAACGTCGGTGAAGCGCCGGTGGAGGGTTTTACGGGGTATACGCTACTGATTGGCATGACAATCGCATCATGGCTGCATGTCCCGCCCCTCGCTACCGCAACGACCATGGGGGTTGTGTCCTGGTTCGTTGGAGCGCGCGTTTTGTATGCGTGTCACGAGCCGCTCGGGGTATCGCGATTCGCTGGAGCCGTCGCGGCATCGATCTTTCTTTGCGCCGCCGAGCAATCGACGCACGCCATTTCGGGCCTCGAAACGGAATTCTTCATTGTTCTGACCATTGCGTGCGCAATGGCAGCCGTTCGACGTTGTCACAGCGAGCCGGGCGCGGGTCGTCTCTGGCCATTGCCCGTGCTCGCGATGCTCTGCGCGTTGACGCGTCCCGAAGGCATCGTCATGGGCGGGTCGTTTTTGCTTTTCGTTTTGATTCGCGAACGCATGGCGTGGCGCGCTTGGTTGCCCGTAACGACGGTCGGATTGCTTCTGCCTTGGGGCGCATTGCAGGTGTTTCGGCGATTCTATTTCGGAAATTTTTTTCCGAATACTTATTATGCAAAATTGGGCAAGTCGGGCGATTTTGGCGTGTTTCTTGCGTCGTTTGGCACGCACGCCGAAAAGTACGTGGTTCCTGCGCTGGTCGCGATGATCGTGGTCATCGTCATCGTACGCGTTTGCGGAGGAAAACCCACACCGTTGGCGACGTCCGTCCGTGATTCGCGTCGAGTCGTTTTTCTCGGGGCCGCCATGAGCTACGTGATCGTTGCAGCAAGTTACGTGCGCAGCGATCTCGTCATGAATTACTCGGAACGATTCGCGTATCACTTTTTTGGTTTGTCATCGCTGATCGTGCTCGTTGCGGTTGGCGAATTGCATCGTTATTTTCGAGCGATGACCGCTCCACGCGTGGTCCGATCATGCATGTTCGTGCTCGTTGGGATTTGCCTTTACCTGCCGTTTGCCCATGCGCTCGAACAACGGCCGCGTGAACGCATCTATCGGTACGGTTATTCGCTCGGAACGGTGACGCATTACGTTCCCGTTGCTCAATGGTTGCAGGAACATTTTCCGCCACACGCAACGCTCGCCGTGTACCCCGATGCGGGCATTGTGCCGTATTCGACACGCTTGCGAACCGTGGATTTTGGAAAGCTGAACGATGCGTATCTGGCCCATCACGCGCACGATCCCTCGGCCATCGTCGATTACTTTTTCCGAGAAAACCCGGACGCACTCATGATTTATCTGGTTCGAGGTTTTAATAAGACGTATGACGAGGGCGGCGATCGTCTTTTGGCGGATCCTCGATTTTCGGCCTACCAGCTCACTCTGCTTTCCGTCGACCAAGGCATCGGAATCGCTCTCTTCGTGAAACGATGATCAAGCTCGCTGCTGGCATGACGATCGGACTCCTTTTCGGCGTTGTCATGGCGGCCGTCGTCGCGCCGTACGCGGGCATGAATGGTTTTTCTGGCCATGCGCCCGCGGTCGCGCTCGGATATGCGTGCAGCGCGTGCGTCGGTTGCGCCATGGGATTGCTTGCGGAACGTCAAACCGGATTCGGGGACCGAAAGGCGCGTGTGGTGACGGCATGTGCCGTCGCTGTTCTTGCGACGTACGTCCTTCGCAGCCTGCCACTTCCATGGCTGAATCTGGTTTGGCTCGATGGAACAGCGGGACCTTTGGCCGAGCTGCCTCTCGTCGTGTTGCCAGCGGTTGGACTTATGTTGGGGGGGATGTTCGGCGGGGCGAGAGCCGAGAGGCGAGAGGCCCGGTACCCTAGAACTTGACGGCAGCCGTCTTCGTTTCACCGGCTTTGACGACGACGGTGGTGCTCTTCCTGCCCTTTTCGGGGTGGATGAAGACGACGGTGTGCGAACCGGCCGGAACACTGATGCCCACCTTGGGCGTACTGCCCATGGGTTTGCCGTCGAGAATCACCTTGGATACGGGGATCGAGTTGATGTTGAGCGTGCCATTGCCCGTTGCGGCCGGTTTGTCCGGCGTTTTCGCCGTTGACGTGCCCGTCGTCGACGTGCCCGTGGATGACGTCCCGGTCGACGATGTACCCGTGGATGTGCTGCCCGTGTCGGTCGCCGACCCTGAAGCCGAGCCCGTGGCGGACCCCGATGCAGAACCCGTCGCGCTGTCCGACGGCGCGCTTGCCTCCGCCTTCGGATTGGCAAGATCGATGCGGATCGGTTTTTCCGCGTTGCCGTCGTCGAACGCGAGCTCGCGCGTGAAGTCG
>Ga0138256_10002284_pt1 | contig 20620 bp, 26 predicted proteins | sample KNB2016incub_MG_FD_105486 | JGI IMG/M metagenome (GOLD analysis project Ga0138256, IMG submission 105486) | Active sludge microbial communities from wastewater in Klosterneuburg, Austria - KNB2014incub_MG | ecosystem: Engineered > WWTP > Activated sludge > Unclassified | place: Austria... | reverse complement strand
GCGGGGGTTCGGTCGCTGCATCCGCGCGGGGCTCGACGCTGGCGGCGCTGACCGCCTCGCAAGATCACCGCGCCTCCCCTGAGCGTGTCGATTTTGGATTTTCCGCTTGACGCATTTCGCGAGGCGCGGCGCCTCGCCTTGGTCGCGCGCCCCGCCGCTCACCGGTTGCGGTGCGTGCGCGCCACGCTGCTGCGTGCTCGCGCGCGTGACGCCGGAAGCCTCATCGGCGGCGCTGAACGCTTCACCTGGGTCGAATGCGGAGGCCGAAAATCCAGGGTGTAGGGTGCTCGGATGCATGACCTCGATCCCCTCATTGGTCTCACGCCATCATCCGACTACTGCCTGTCCGGGCTGCACGATCACGAGCTGCTCGCGAGCACGCGCCGGATGGTGGGCCGGTCCAATCAGGTGCTCGCCGGCCTCTTGGCTCACCTGGCCGAGGTCGAAGCCCGCGGGCTCCACCGCTTGCGGGCCTGTTCGAGCCTGTACACCTACTGCGTGTACGAGCTTCGCATGAGCGAGGACGCCGCGCTTCGCCGTGCCCATGCGGCCCGGTTTGCTCGGCAGTTCCCCGTGCTCTTCGAGCGCATCGCCGCGGGCGAGATCCACCTGACCGGAGTGCTCATGCTCGGGCCGCACCTGACCGACGGAAACCACCTCGAGGTGCTGGCACGCGCCAAGCATCGCACGAAGAAAGAGCTCGCGGTTCTGGTGCGCATGCTCGACCCGCTGCCGAGTGTGCCGGGGCGGGTCGAGCCGCTCGGCCCCGAGCCGACGGGAAAGCCGCTCTCGAACCCGACCTGGCAAGACCTCACCAGCGCGCTGACCGGTCCGGTGCGCGAGCTTTCCGCGGGCGAGCGACCGAAGGACTGGGCCGATAGCGCCGAGTCGATCGCGGACGGGCCCGAGGCGCAGGAGGAGCCTGCCGTCGAACCGCCGTTCCCGCGCGGGGCGCAGCGCTACAAGGTCGAGTTCACGGCACAGGACGAGTACGTGGACCTCTTGAATCAGGCTCGCGATCTCCTGGCCCGCGCCGACAGCGGGCGATCGCTCGAGGCGATCCACCTCCGCGCGATGCGCCTGTTGGTCGCCGATCTACGGAAGCGCAAGTACGCCGTGACGGAGAAGCCCCGTGCAGCGGGGCCTTCGGAGCAACGCGCCGAGCAGCGCGCCGACCCGCGCCAGCGCGGCAGGCACATCCCAGCCCGGGTGCGACGCCAGGTGGCAGAGCGGGACGGCGAACGCTGCACCTACGTCGACGAACGAGGGCAGCGCTGCCGGGAGACCAGCGGCCTCGAGCTGCACCACGAACATGCCTTCGCGCTTGGAGGGGCCGCGACCGAAGAGAACATCTCGCTCAGGTGCAAGGCGCACAATCATCTGGCCGCCGAGGAGGACTTTGGCCGCGAATTCATCGATCGGAAAAAGGGCTCGGAAGGGTTGGAGCCCGCGCTGGCGCGGCAGTCCTGACGGTCGAGCCTTGGGGGGAGGGATGATTTCCGGTGGGCGGGACAGGGCTTGAACCTGCGACATCCGGCTTGTAAGGCCATCTTGGCGGGTCATGCGGTGTCACACGGTGTCACTCTGAAGCGCACTATTCGCGGGGTTTCTTGGGTGCAGCGCTTGACGGCGTAGGACGCGGTAGGACACACTAGGCGGTCAAAAGGTACCAGCAAAAGTACCAGCAGATCGGCGAGCCATTGCTCGCGCGTTCGGGAGTACCAGCATGGCCAGACGACGAAGAGGACCCCGGCACCCGGGCGTGGTGCTGCTCAAGCCGGACCCAGAGCGCCGCATCGGGTGGCGCGCCCGCTACGTCGACCCCGACAGCGGCAAGACCACCAAGGAGACGCTGGACGCCTCCCTGACGACCGACGAGCTCAGGGCCGAGTGGGCCGTGAAGAAGAGCAAGGCGCTGGCCAGGCGGCGGCTGGAGCTCGAGGGCGGGGCCCACCGCGAGACCGGGACAGCGTTCGGGGACGCCCTCGATCGGTACTTCGACGACCACCCCCAGCTCAGCGCCGAGACGCTGGTGCTGTACCGGGGTGCGGTGGGCAAGCTCACGGCCTGGGCGTCGAAGCACGGCATCAGCTCCGCCGACGACCTCACCGGCGCCAAGCTGGTGGCGTTCAGGGCCACGCTGGTCCGGGAGCCCAAGACGGTCCGGGCGTCCGGTGGCAAGCGAGGGCAGCGCCAAGCCGTCGGGGACCCGCGGTCGCCGCACACCATCAACCGCGAGCTCCGGTCCGTGGGGACGGTCCTGGGCTACGTGCGGAGGCTCGGCCTGCTCCCTCGGCTGAGCTCCGACGACCTCAAGGACGGACTGCAGAAGCTCAAGGCGCCCCCGAAGCGCATCGACTACCGGAAGCCGCACGAGCTGCAGCGGCTCCTGGACGCCGCGCTCCGGCACGACCTGGACACCTTCGCCGCGACCAGGGAGGAGCTCGCCGGGCTGCGCCCGCTGGGCTCCACCACCCGGTACCGTCCGATCGCTCCCGTGATCGCCGCTGCGCTCCTGACGGGCCTGCGCTTCGGGCACCTGCTCGCCCTGCAATGGGAAGACGTAGATCTCGAAGCGCTCGACCATGACGGCAAGGTCGCCGGGGAGATCACGCCCCAGGGAGGCAGCCTCACGAAGCGCCCGGGCGTCATCGGCCTCGAGGTGTCCCCGGCGCTGCGCAAGATGCTCGCCGCCATGCGCCTGAAGACCCGGGGCAAGGGCGCCGTGTTTGGGGTCACGGAGGGCGAGGCGCGGGCGGCGCTCAAGCGCATCATCAAGGACTACGGCGCGCCGGCGCGCTGCACCTGGCAGTCATTCCGGCGCAGCGCGGGCTGCTACCTGACGAACGCACCCGGGATCTTCGGCGGCGCGAGCGCGTATCGATCCGCGAAGATGCTCGGGCACAGCGTGCAGGTTGCCGAGAAGCACTACGTCGACGTCGTGCGCGGCATTCCGCGGGACGCTCGGACGCTCGAAGCGGCGATGCAGATAGAGACCCAGATGGCGCGCGTCATCGAGGCCGCGAGCAAGCCTGACGCACGCCTGCGGAGGGCCGGGTGAAGAAGAAGCCATCGGCGAAACGGGCACGACCCAAGGCGAGCGCGCTCGAGGTGAAGCCCGTTGCTCTCGGCGCTTACTGGCTTGCCGCGGACCTGGAGGAAGCGGCGAACCGCTGCCCCAAGGACCTCAGGTTGAATCTCTGCGCGCGGCTCGCGCACGGTCTCGCCGTTGCGCTGAAAGGCGAGTCGTCGAAGGCGACGGAGCGGGCTCTGGGAGAAGCGGCCCGTGCGCTGGCGGCGGTCACGGACAGCGCGCCGCCGATGGGGCTCGGGCGAGTAGATGCGCTCCCGCACATCGATCGACACGAGGCGCGCGTGTGGCTGTTGGGCAAGGTCTCAGAGCTGGCGCTGCCCGCGGCCCAGGCAGGGCGCTACGGCAACGCCGCGCTCTTCGCCTACACGACCGCGCTGCGCGTTCTGCCGAGCAAACGCGACGCGCGCAAGACCGCGCTTCCGGCGCTCGAAACCTGGCTCGAGCGTTACATGAAGCGCTCGACCCCCACGGCGCGCGGCATCGCAGAGCGCGCGCTGCAGGCCTGCGGCCTCACGCGCGAGCAGGCGAAAGACTTCTTCCGCAAGGCCTGATCGAGCCGGTTAGGGGAAGGGTGGGAATGTTTCCCCGTCTGTGACGGGGCGCTCAGGGTGCGCCAGATTGGCGCCACCCACATGAAGCCCCCGCCGATCCCGTCCGCCCCAGAACGGCGCCGCATCGCCGCCCTCGCCGTAATGCCCGAACGAGGTGTGTTGCGCACGTACCGTGACCCCGGCGCCCGAGCAGCGAGCACGCTGGAGCGAGTCAAGCAGGCCGCGCGCGAGCTCGGGCTGCCGGAGCCGCAAGAGCCGGAGCGACGACGGTGAGGGCGACGGAATGGGTCGACGACGCAGTGGCGGGGCTTCCGCCACTGTGCACCACGGCCGAGGTCCTGGGCGTGCTCCGAATCAGTCGGCGGCACCTGTACCGGCTCGTCGCGGCCGGGAGGATTGAGGCAGTGAAGCCGCGAGCGCGCGGGGCGTCGCGCCTGCTCATCCCACGTGCGGCGCTGCGCGGGTATCTCGAGGGCCTCGCGCCGTGACTCTCGCAGGCGACCCGCCGCGACGGCCCCCGCCCGAGGACGGCAAGGTGATCGAGGGCGAGATCCGGCGCACCGACTGCGAGCTGGTGCGCGTCTCGACCGTCGAATACGGCGCGTTCAAGTTGGTGGAGCTGAGCTTGTGGCGAGTCAGACGAGATCGCGGAACCTGGTTTCGAGTGAGGGCGTTTCGCGTTGGTGTCGACGAGTGCGCCGACCTGGCTGCCGCGCTGCTCATCGGCGCACGGAGGGCGAGGCGGTGAGCGTGGCAAGCATCAGCGACGCGAAGCGCGCGCGGGAGCGACGTGAAGCGTGGGAATACGGGCTCGCGGAAACGAAGGAAGGCGCGCGGAAGCGCTGCGTCGCCAACGTGTTGCACGTGCTCTCGCTTCACCCGGACTGGGATGGCGTTCTCGGCTACGACGCGTTCGCCGAATGCGTCATCACCACGAAGACGCCGCCGATGCGCAACCAGGACAGGCCCACGGGCTACGCACCCGGCGAGTGGAGCGAGCAGGACAGCACCCGGACCGCCGCTTGGTTTCAGACCGAGGTGAGCTTCGAGCCGACGTCCGGCATGGTCGAGAGCGGCGTGGCTGCCATCGCTCAGCGCAACGTGGTGCACCCGGTGAGGGACTGGCTCGCGTCGCTCAACTGGGACGGAAAGGTCCGGTTGCCGACGATGCTGCACGTCTACTTCGGTGCGGAGCCCTCTGCGTATTCGGAGGCCGTCGGCTCGCGCTGGATGATCTCAGCGGTGGCCCGCGTGCGGCGCCCCGGCTGCAAGGCAGATTCGATGCTGGTGCTCGAAAGCCCCGAGCAAGGCATTGGCAAGTCGAGCGCCCTCCGTGCCCTGGCCGGCGATGCGTGGTTCGCGGACACGGGCGTCACGGTCGGCGACAAGGACAGCTACCAGGTGCTTCGCCGCAAGTGGATCTACGAGTTCGCGGAGCTCAGCGCCATCAAGGGCCGCGACGTCGAGAGGGTGAAGAACTTCGTCTCGTCGCAGGTCGACACCTACAGGCCGAGCTACGGGCGCCGGGCAGTGGACTTCCCGAGGCAGTGCGTCTTTGCAGGCTCGACCAACCAGGATCACTACCTGCACGACCCGACGGGCTCACGGCGGTTCTGGCCCGTGGCCTGCCACAAGATCGACCTCGACGCGCTCCGACGTGATCGTGAGCAGCTCTGGGCCGAGGCCGTCGTTCGCTTCGAGGGTGGCGAGCCGTGGTTCCTGGACAGCCTCGAGCTCAGGTCGGTGGCGGCAGTGCAGGCCGAGCAACGCGAAGAGCGTGACGATTGGCTCGACCTGGTAGCCCGCTGGCTCAAGGCGCCGACGGTGCCCGTCGTCGGGGCCCGAGACGAGCGCCAGCTGGTGCTTGTGGAGACCATGGGCGTCAGCACCGCTGAGGTGCTGCTCGGGGGCCTGAGCTTCGCACCCGAGAAGATCAACCAGGCAGCGACGACCCGAGTGGGCCAGGTCTTGCGCAAGCTGGGCTACGAGCCTCGGCAGTTGCGGGAAGCGGGCCAGAGGGTGCGCCGGTACTTCCCGTCACAGCGTGGCGCCGAGGGCTGTGACGAGGGCTGTGACACCGGCACAGCATCAAACCCGCCTCTGTCACACGTCACAGCCGTCACACCCCCATACGCGCATACATATGAGGGTGAGGGGGCACGAAGAGAGGTTCCTAGAAAACCGGCTGTGCCGGCTGTGACCTGTGACACCTCGGAGGGCGCATGACCTGTGGCTGCCACTTGTCCGCGCGTCTGACCTTGCGACCCTTCGAGTCGGTGCACCGCAGGCGGAACACAGTAATAACAAGCGCTTACGGGTTACACGGGGTCCCCCTGGGCTTCGAAGGCCGCTCTTTTCGCGGAGCCTTGGACAATGGTTCCTGTCCGGACGGTGACCATGGGAACGCGTAAGACCACGCCCGCCGCCGAGTCTCGAGCCCGCGAGCTCGCTGCCGCCGGCCTTGGTGTCAGGGAGATCGCCGCGACGCTGAAGACCGAGGGCCTGCGCGGCGCGAAGTCGACGGTAGCGGCGTGGCTCAAGTCCCCGGCCCCGTCGCGCACGACCTCGCCGTCGACGGAGGCCACGGCCAGCACCGACACGCTCGAGCTCATCAAGCGCAGTGTCCAGGCAACCGAACAGCTCGCCCGCGTCGCTCAGCGTGAGGGCCGGCTGTCCGAGTTCTCGACGCTCACCCGGACACTCGGACAGCTCGTCACGCTGGTCGGTCGACTGACGCCGCCAGCGCCCCCGCCCGTCGACGACGACCCGCTTCTCGTCGCTGCCGCCAAGCGGGCGCGCGAGAAGCTCTTGGACCGCGTGGAGCGGCGCGCACGGGGGCTCAGGTGAAGCCGCTGGCAGACGTCGTGGCCGACGCCCTGGCGAAGCTGGGGCCCGAGCTGGCGGTTCGAGAGGCCGCATCGTGGCTCGCTGAGCTCACGGTCTCGGAGCTCGCCGCCCTGGGCGCCGACTGGGAGCATACCTGGGCGAGACCGAGCCAGCTCATCCCGGACGGCCCCTGGCGGTCGCATGGGTTTCTGACGGCGCGCAGGGTTGGCAAGACCCGGTCGCTCGCCCAGTTCGTCAACCGCGAGGCCGAGGCGGGCCGCGCCATGAGGATCGGGCTCTGCGCGCAGACCGAGGACAAGGCCCTCGAGGTCATGGTGCACGGCGAGGCCGGGCTGATTGCCTGCTCGTCGCCGAAGTTCCCGGCGCGCTTCGAGAGCGGCCGCGTCATCTGGCCGAACGGGGCCCAGGCGTTTCCGTTCACGCCCGAGGTACCCGGCGGGATCCGCGGCCCGGGCGTGCACCTGTTCTGGGCCTCGGAGCTTCAGAGCTGGCCCGCCGCGACGCGCGAAGAGGCTTGGCACAACGCCTCGCTGGTGACGTCGCTGGGCTACGCCAAGACGGTCTGGGACGCGACGCCGAAGCGACGGCACCCGATCCTGCGCATGCTCTTGCAGCGCGCCCACGCTGAGCCTGACGTGCACCACGTCGTGCGCGGCACGATCTGGGAGAACGCGGCGAACCTGGGCGCCGGCGTCATCGACGACCTGGCGAAGGCCATGGGCGGGACGCGTCGCGGGCAAGAGGAGCTCGAGGGCGTGTTCTTCGACCAGGACGACGACTCGCTGTTCCGCGCCGAATGGTTCGAGCGGACGCGGCGCAGCATGCCCAGCTCGCTCGTGCGCCGGATCTATTCCGTCGACCCGGCGATCACCGCGGACCCGCGCTTCAGCGACCAGACCGGCATCGTCGGTCTCGGCCTGGGCGTCGACGACCAGATCTACATCACCGCGAACCTGACGGGCGTGCACCGGCCCGAGGTGTGGCCGGGCCTGGTCGTCGACCGCTACGTGCACGAGGGCTGCGACCTGATCGTCGTCGAGACGAACCGCGGAGGGAACACGCACGTTGCGCTGCTCCGGATCGCCTGCCGCGAGCGGGGACTCGCGCTGATCGAGCTGGGCCCGCTCGAGAGGCCCACGGCCCGGCGCGGCGCGGTCTACGTGCGACCGCACTACACGCGCGGCACCAAGACCGAGCGCGCCGCCGCCGCCGCCGCCGTGGCGGAACGTGGGCGCGTGAGCATGGTCATCGGCGCCGAGCTCGGGGACCTCGAGGAACGGCTCTGCGAGTTCACCGGTGAGGGCAAGGGACCCGACGACGCGATCGACGCCTTCGTTCATGGCGTCTACGAGCTGGCCCGGCTGGCGGACACGAAGCCCGACGCGAAGGTGACCTTCCGCGGCCTGGCCGAGGCGAACGACGCCCTGGCGGACGGCGCCGCGCGCGCCGCGCGCCAGTCGGTCGCCGGGCTGCTCGTGCCCCAGGGCCGAGGGAGGACGATTTGACCACCCATCGAACCGAACCCCGCCCGGTGACCCGCACCTTCCTCGCCGAGGTCGATCGCTACTTGCGCGAGGTGGCGCTCGAGGCCGCTGCGCTTGCCCGACGGGGCGAGCTGGACGAAGCCTGCTTCTACCTCGAGCTCGCCGAAGGCCTGCGCTCGCGGTTGGCCACCGCCGAGGGGAGGCTCCAGTGAGCCGAACCGCGGTGCAGGAGTTTTCGCGCGCGCTGCGGCAAAACGGCGTCGTGCGCTCGATCGCGATCCTGCGGCGTGACGGAGATCGCCCCGCCCTCGCGGTCAGCACCTTCCGCGGCAGCCGGATCCTGACGCGGGTGCTGCTCTTCGCCGGGCCCGAGATCGAGCTCCTGAGCTGCGCCGTGCGTTGCGCGCGTGGCCCCGAGTTCATCGGCAGCCAGGTCGCCGGTGGCGTGTCGCACGGCGATCTACGCCTGTGGATCTTGACCCGCTCTGACGGCGTCCGGCCGCCCGCCGTCCTTCTCGCACGCTCGACCCCCGGCGGCGGGCGCGTAGGGCGACCGATCGCGATCTGCGGCGCCGAGCTCGACGCCCTCGAGGCCGCCATCGCGGAGTTCCAGAGGATCGCTGCACCGCGACGCCTCGCATTCGCATGACCGCGGCGCACCGCCGCAGAAAGACAGTCCGATCATGAGCAAGAAGAACAGGAACGAGACCACGACCGCCGCCGAAAGCGCACCGGAGTTCTGTCGCTACCGCGAGGCGCTCGATGCTGAAGCGACGGCTCAGGCGACACTCGGTGCCGCGAAGGCCGACCCGGCATGCACCCGGACACCAGCCGGCCGCGCGCGGCTGCTCGAGGCCGAGGCCGCATGCATGCGCGCGAGGGTCGCGCGCGAACAGGCCGGCTTCGACCTCGACCGCGTGCTGCACGCCCATGAGCTCGAGCAGGGCGACGCCGATGCCATCGCCGTCGATCCAGCGCGCGCCGCCGCGGACATCCGAGCGGCACTCGAGGACAAGCGTCGGGCCGAGGCAGCGGTGGTCGAGGCGACACAGCGCGCAGCGAGGCGGTTCGCAGACGGCATGGCGGCCCTCGAGCGCCTAGCGGCCCGGCGTGCCGAGGTCGGACATCCGCCGCCCGCGCGCCCGCCGTTCGGTGGGGCCCACGCTCCGCTCGACCAGCGCTGTCAGGCCATCGAGGGGTTCGCCGCCGCCGGGCCGCAGGCCCAGGTCGACAAGCTGAAGCTCTACCGGTTGGAGAGTGAGGCCACGGAGCTTCGAGCCGAGCTCCGGCGAGCCGAGATCGAGGCCGAGAAGCAGACGCAGCGCGCGCTCGAATTCGAGCGACAGCAGCAGGCGCGAGCCGCCACCGAGCGCGAAGCGGCGGCGCGGCGAAACGCCGAGGTCCAGGCCGAGCACGAGGCGCGCGCGGAAGAGGTAGCTCGACTGGCCCGCGAGCACCGCGAGCGCGAGCAACAGGCGAGGGCCGCAGGGTGACCAGGAAACTAGTCATCGGGCCGCCGATCCCGCTGCCTCAGGGAAACACGCGGCGGGCCGAAAGCGCGCGGAAGGCCAAGCCAACCTGCAAGCACGCCACGAAGATCACGGCGCGGTCCCCTCGAAGCGGTCCCCGCGTCTACTGCCGCACGTGCGGCGAAGACCTTGGCCCCGCCCTCGAGCAGCGGTCGCGCATTCGGAGGGCCCGACCGTGAGCCTCGTGTTTGTCTCTTCCGAGTCGTTCGACGGCGGGGCCCTCATCATGCGGCGCGCGCGCCAGGGCGACGAGTACGCGCCTTCGGTCGTCGTCGCAGACTTCTACATCGACGGCGCGCCGCGCACGGTCACGCTCCGCACGGGCGACCCGAGCGCCTTGACGAACGTCGCCGGCGAACTCAACGAGGACCTCGACGGCCGTGGCCCCGACGGCGTGAACACGCACTGGCCGATCCGCGTTCAGCAGACGGGCACGTTCTCGATCGCCGTCGCGCGTGAGGCGTTGACCGTCGCGCTCGAGCGGCTGACGGCGGCGTCGAGCCCGCTGAGTCTCGAGCGCGATCGGTTCTTGGCGCGCCAGCTCCAGAAGGGCCGGCTCGTGGCGCGCTGTTTGAACCTGCTCGAGCAGGCCGCCGCGCGAGGCAGCTTCCAGGGGGCGATCGTCCCATGAGCCGCGCCGACCTGCGACACGTCCAGCGCCGCGAGCCGGCCGCAAAGCTTGCCCCGTCGCCGGTGGCCGAGGCCCAGTTCGTCGAGGCGCGGAAGCGCCACCGAAAGGCCCAGGCGCGCTACGACCGAGCCATCGCTGCCCACGCCCGGGGCGCCATCGGCGAGGCCGAGCTCGGGGACGCGCGGGCCGAGCTGGCCCAGGCCGCCGCGAGGCTCAGCGTCTGGCGCGGCCGAGCGCTACCCCGGCGGTCGCCATGATCTGCCGGCACGGCTTCCGGCGCCATGAGTGCCTCGCCCCCTGCTGCGAGAACGCCACGCCGCGCACCTGGCCGAAGGTCGGGCCGAGCGCCGGTGTGCGCGCGCCGAAACAGGTCCGAGAGCAGCCTGCAGACGTGCTCTCTCAGTCTGAAACCACGATCGTTCAACGAAGAAAACAGGAGTACCCGAATGGCTGACGGCGCATCTTTCGTCATCGACATCGCCACGCGCATGACCGGCGGGACCGCGTCGATCTCCCAGCTGCAGGACTTGGCGCAGCAGCTATCCGGCGCGGGCGCGGCATCCGACGCCGCTTCTCGCGCTCTGGGCGAGGGCGAGAAGCGCTACGCTGCGCTGGAACGCGCCGCGACGAGTGCCGCGAAGGCGCTCGAGCGGGCCGGCCTGAAGTCGACGGGCTCGGTGCCCGCCGACCTGAAGCAGAAGGCGGACAGCTTCGCGGCGGCGCTTCGCGGCGAGGCGGTCGCGCTCGACCAGCTTCGGGCCAAGGCGGCGGCAGCGAGCTCGACGCACGGGCAGCTCGCCGAGGCCATGAAGAAGGCCGAGGCCGCAGCGAAAGCCGAGGCCAAGGCCGCTCAGGCGGCGGCAGCGTCCGCCGAGGGCAGCGGCAAGGTGAACGAAATGGCCGAGGCCCTCGGCAAGCTCGGCGGGCCGATTGGCTCGACCGGGCAGCAAGTGCTCGGCCTGTTCGAAGGCTTCGGCAAGCTCGGGGGCTCGCTGGGCACCGCGGCGGGCGCTGCTGCGGGCGCCGTCGTGGCGACCGTGGCGCTTGCCGCCGCGGTGGTCGCTGCCGGGGCTGCCTTCGCCGTGGGCATCGTGCGCGTTGCCGCATGGGCGGTCGGGCTCTCGGACGCGAAGCGGAGCGCCGGGCTCGTGGTCGAGGCCATCAGCAAGACGCACGCCTCGCTCGCGAACCTCGCCCATGTCCTGCCGGGTGTCGCCGCCGGGGTGACACTCGCTCAGGGCGACCTGGTCGACCTGGCCAAGGCCCTCGGCGACGCGAAGGTCAGCGCGGCCGACATGCCCGCCGCCCTCCGCGCGGTGGCGCTCGCCGAGGACGCCTTGGGCAAGGGCGGCGCGGCGAAGTTCATCGAAGAGCTCAAGACCGGGAAGAAGACCGTCGGCGAGCTCGCGAAGGAAATGGAGGGGCGCTTCGGCGGCGTGGTCGCGAAGAAGATGCTGAGCCTCGACGCCCAAGCCGCGCGCTTCAAGTCGAACCTCGGCGAGCTCTTCTCACTCGAGATCGATCCGCTGCTCCAGGGGCTCTCGACGCTCGTCTCCCTGTTCGACAAGAACACGGCGATGGGCAAGGCCTTGCAGTTCGTTTTCCGCGGGCTCTTCCAGCCGCTGATCGACGCCGCGACCGCTGCGGTCCCGGTCGTCGAGGCCTTCCTGCTCGGTCTCGCGATCGGCGCGCTGAAGATCTATATCGCCTTCAAGCCGGCGGTGAAGGAGGTCAAGGCGCTCTTCGGTGCAGCCGATGGCGGCGGGCTGCCGAGCGCGTTCGAGGTCGCGCTGTTTCTGGGCAAGGCGCTCGCCGCTGCGGTTGGTGCCGTGGTCGTGGGTGTTGGGCTCTTCGCCACGGCGATCGCCGCCCCCGTAGCTGGCTTCATGCAGCTCTACGCAGCCGGTACGATCGCGTGGAGCACGATCAAGGCGGGCGCGGCGGCGGCCGTTGCATTCCTCGAGTCGGTGTCGCTGTCCGACATCGGGTCGCGAATGATCCAGGGCCTGGCGGATGGGATCAGCGGCGGCGCGTCGAAGGTCGTCGAAGCGATCAAAGGTGTGGTCAGCGGCGCGATCAAGCAGGCGAAGGCCTTGCTCGGCATCGCCTCGCCGTCGAAGGTGTTCGCGAACATCGGCGCCCAGACCGCGCAGGGCTTCGAGGGTGGAGTCGAAGGCGGCTCGAGCGGGGCGCAGGGCGCGCTCGAGGCCATGGTCGCGCCACCGGGCGGGAAGGGCGCTGCCACTGCGAGCGCCTCGGCCCCCTCGACGGTCTACCTCACGATCAACGCCCCAAGCGGCGACGCGCAGGACATCGCTGCGGCTGTCGAGCGGGCGCTGACCCGGGTCTTCGAGGGCGACATGCTGCAAATCGGCGGTGGCCCCGCGCGGACCGGAGCGCTGATCACCGGCCCGGTGTCGGAAGGCGGGCTGCTCGCGTGATCGATCGGGCAGTCGCGCACCTTCACCGGAAGCTCGAGCGCTCGAGCTACGAGGACGTGCAGCGCCTCGAGCGGCTCATATGCGCGAACCACTCCAAAATGGCCGAGCTGCTCGCGAAGGTCGAGGGCGAGCTCGGGCCCGCCGATCGGGTCGTGATGCTCAAGGCCCAGCAGGAGGTCCCGCCGGACCTGTTCGTGCACCCGGCCTCCGCCGTGATCGCAGTGCTTCGATCGGGCAACCGCATGCTCGAGGCCGCGGAGCTCGCCGAGCCGGCACCGGCGGGCAGGTTCCACGTGCTCGCGGGAGTGGGCACCGTGTTCGAGGTGCGCACGCTGAGGAGAACATGAAGCGCAAGAAGGGCGGCCCGCTGCTTGTCACCCTCAACGCGGCGGGCCGCGGGCTACCGCGCCGCCCTCACGGCCTGATTCGAGACGTAGCCAACGCGGCCGGCGAGCTTGCCCGTGGTCAGGCAGACCTTCACGTCGACCATGCCCGGCCCTCGGCGGATCTGGTCGTCGAGCCGCAGGATGCGATCACCACTCGCGGCGAAGCCCAGGAAGTCGTCCCGCTCGTTGCCAACCCGGACCTGGCTTCCTCCGGCCGCGTCGTAGACTTCGAGCGGCAAGGTCTCGAGCACCGCCATGCCGGCGCACGGAGCCGTAGCAGCCCCCGGCTGGTCTGGCTGCATCGCGGCGACGCCCGCAATGAGCACGCCGGTTCCGCAGACGCCGAGTGCCAGTGCCACGACTCCCAGTGCCCAGAGCGGCACTGCGTTCCACAAGCCCCGCTTCGTCATCGTTCCTCACTTAGGTTCTCCCGCGAAGTCAGAACGCCGCAAGCTGGACGCCCGGGCAGGACTGAGGGGCAGCGCGACGCGAGCTTGAAGAGGGCGGGGGCGCGACGGTGACCAGGCCGCGCCCGCGCTTCCTGGTCGCAGCCTGCAGGCACGTCGGCCCCCAAAGGTGCGAGCGTCGAGCCTGCCGCTACTTCCTGCCGCGGGGGCTGGGCGGCGAGAGGTGCTCGCTCGCGATCATCGAAGCGCGCCACGGCGACGGCCTGACGCTGCGCGAGATCGGAACCGCGTTCGGTGTCAGCCACGAGCGCATCCGTCAGATCGAGGCGCTCGCGCTGGTGCGTCTTACCCGACGCGTGGCGGCGGCGACGGCAGACCCGCGCCCCTGTCACTTGCCAGCGCACGCGCGCGAACCGGCGGCGAAACGCGGCGTCGAACCCTGTCACTTGCCACCCGGTTTCCATTCGGGCCGAGAGCGCGTAGCTTGACGAAGAACGGCCCGGCGCTGGTGAGACAGCCCGGGCCACGGACACAAGGAGTGAGCCTCATGTCGAAACAGAAGATCGCACACCTGACGTTGCTGGCCAAGCCAGAGCCCGCCGCAACGTCGAACGTCACGCCGCTACGCCCGCCCGTCGAGCCCGGGTTTGATACCAGCGTGCTCGTCGAGCTCGTCGACGGCGGCGCTGCGGTTCACGTCGTGATCGACGGCGAATCGTATGACGTGGGCCGCGTCACCGGCGGACCGCCCAACCGCCCCGAGGTCCTGCTTCGCGTCGCGCGCCAGTTCGGCGAGCAGGTGCTGGCCGACGTGCTCTCGGAGGCGGACCATGGCTGACCGCACCGACACGGCGATCGCGCTGGCGCTTGCCTCGACGGCGGGCCGAGAGCTGCTCGCCGCCATCGCCGAGAGCCCCCGAGCTCGACGGGCGGCCGAGACCTTCGCGGCGGCGCTCCTGACCGCCACCAGCGCGGCCGAGCTCGAGCAGTGGGGGCAGGTGGTCACGATCGGGAAGGGAGGCGAACGTGGGTGACCTGATTCGGAAGCCGCCTCCACGGCAGGACTTCTTCGACTTCGATCTGGCGCCGCTGGCCAAAGTACCGCCGGCCGATCTGATCGACGCAGAGAAGGACGACGAGGTCGATCAGTTCGTCCTCGCGCTGGCTCTTGCCTTCAACGAGCTGAAGCTCTTCGCGATGCTGCACTACCACCTGGGCGAGCGCGCGCTGGACTACCCAGCCGATCGCCCCAGCCCAGAGGGGGGTCAGCACGCTGCCCTCACTGGTCAGGTGATGCGCTACGCCGCGAGCATCATCAAAGAGCTCTTGGAGCTGATCTCGCGAAACCGGCGAGCGCAGGGTACCAAGGCGTTCGCAACGATCCTTGGTCACTTGACGCCATTGCAGCGCAAGGAGTGGAACGAGCTGGTCGCCCTCGCGAAGGCTCCCAAAGACCCGATGCGCGTGGCTCTGGTCAAGGTTCGCGTGAACGGGACCTTTCACTACTACCAGACGAAGGACACCGCGCTGGGCTTCCGCGCGCACTTCTTCGAGGGCAAGGGCGGGCCCATCCGAGACGCTGCATACCTGTCCGCTGGGAAGAACTACGAGCAGACTCGCTTCTACTTCGCGGATGCGGCCGTTGCGGCGAGGTTCGAGGCCGCCGTGAAGGGGGCCCCAAACTTCTCGCAGAAGATGAGCCGCCTGCTTTGGTGCGCGAACTCGGCGGTTGCATCCGTCGTGGCGTCCTGGATTCGCTTCAAGCACGGCGGACCGCTGCCGCGACCCGAGGGCCAGCCCGAGCTTCGCCGGGCGCCGAAGCAACCTGGTCCTGCCCTGGCCACACGCGCACGCGCGCGCCAGAAGAGGAAAGGGAAGCGGCGATGACGAGTGAACGCAAGGGCGGGCTGCTCGACCAACCAAGGTCCCGGGCCACCGCTGGCGCCGAGCTCGGCGTCGAGGATCGAAGCCTGGAGATCGCCGATTGTCCGCGCTGCGGTCGACGCTGTTCTTATTACAACGGCACCCGGCCGCGCGAGCACTGGGGCCTCTGTGATGCTTGCTCCGTCAGATGGTGGATGGGCAACGACTCACCGACCTGGGACCTCGAGAGCGCGGAGGGGCGCGCGGCCAGCGGGGAGAAGCTCGCGGGGTTCCCGGAAGTCATGCACCCGACTGCCGATCCGGTTGCGGTGCGCGGAGTCCTCCGGGAGCATCCGCTTCGCGACCTCAGGATCTGGCAAGCAAACGGAACACCCGTCGACGAACTGTCGCTTGCGGACTACTTCTTCCGCGAGCAACAGCGCTTGTTCGGAGCATCGAGGCGCACCGACGACGGCTTCAACGTACTCCAGGATGCCTGCCATGCCATCCTATGGGCGTGCGCGCTCGATGAGGCGTTGGCACGTGTCTACGGCGCGCCGTACGAGGCTTTCCGCACGGGCCACGAAGCTGCCCGCGTGATCGACGGCGTGCGGTACGCGCGAAACCGTGTGGCGCATCAATTCCAGGTCGTTCTCGAAGTGACCTCCGGTGCTTCGTTTCCCGCAGAGCTTCCCATCGTCTTCTTCGAATACCGGTGGAGGCCGTCGGCCGACCTTCCCGAACCTGACCGAGCGGGCCAAGACGGGCGACGTGCGAGCTACGACGCGATGGTGGCCGGGGTCCCGGCGTATCGCACCCTGAGGGTGCTCGAGGCTTTCTTTGCGGACGCGCACAGCGCTTTTGGAATTGCCTGAAGAAAGGATCGAAAGATGTCCGAGGATCCGAGCGAACATGTGAGGCTGCTCAAGCTGCATCGGCCAACGGTGCGCAGGGAACGCGATGCGCTGGTCGTCTCCGGTGCTCTGCCCGAGAGCTTGGGTGCCCTCGTGGTCGACGCTCAGAGCCCGTTCCTGGCGGAGCTAGGCGGCAGGGAGGTGATCGTCGCGTCTCGCGAAGAATGCAAAGCGCAACTGACCGGAGCGGCGGCACGCCTGGGTGTGCAACTGAAGAACTTCTGCGACGGGACCTTTGATGTTGGCGCGCGTGTGGCCGGGCACATTCGCGCCGTTTCGATCGTGGGGACCATGGCATATGGCGGGGAATTCGTTCTAGCTGACGAGCTTGGGGCGTGGTCGTGATGCCTGCGCACGGCGAGCTCCGCTTCGCCGGCAAGGTGGCGCTCGCGCCGATCCTGATCGGCCCGCTGAACGTCGAGGTCGCTTGTGGGTTGTCGTGGCGTGAGGCCCTGGCGCTGGCGAAGCGGTGCGGCGTGCGCGTCGCCCAGAGCGGCGAGAAGCGCCGGCGCGCGAATGAGGCGAAGAGCGCGGGCGGGAAGAAGGGCGGCGCGATCGCGGGGCGGGGCAGGCCAAAGGCTCCCGCCTCTCGTGAGGCGGAACCCTTTCTCGAGGGTCTCATGCCCGAGCAGAAGCGCAACGTCGTGCTCGAAGTGCAGCACGGCGTTTGCGTTCGAGGGGATGACCCGGCGACAGCGGCGGCCAGGGCGACCGATCTGGCGCGCGACTACCTCGCCGAGAACCAGGCCAAGACCGCCACCGCCATCGCCGCCGCGCGCCAGGCCGACGTGCTGGCAGGGGACGGAGGCGCGTATGGCGCATGACTTCGACGCAGAGCGCGAGCGCACCCGTCAGGTGGTCGCTCAGGGCCGCCAGGTCTTCACTGGCAAGCTCCGCTCGGCGGCGGGCCGCTGGTGGCTCTCCGACGCCTTCGCCGCCGACGGTGGTCCTGTGAGCGTCGCATACGCGGAGGGGGAGGCCCCCGCCATGGGCGACCGCGACGACGTGATCGAGGTCGAGGCGACGCCGGTAGACAACGACGCGAACGTGATCTTGGCGAAGCCGTCGCGCTTTCGGTTCGTGAGCAGGGCAGCGGCGCCGAATTGATGGGACGGGCGAGCGCCCGGCGCGCTGCAGGCCGATCAAAAGGTACCAGCAGGAGTACCAGCAGCCCTTCGGCGACCTGGTGCCGATCGCCAATCCAGCACGATTTCCAGTGGGCGGGACAGGGCTTGAACCTGCGACATCCGGCTTGTAAGGCCAGCGCTCTACCGCTGAGCTACCCGCCCGAGGGGAAGCCGGTACGTAGCGGTTAAATGCCTGCCGGGCAAGGCAGTGTAAAATGCTGCCCCATGCGCGCTCTCTCTGCCCTGGCCGCCGTGCCCTTGCTCTTGGTGCTCACCCGCTGCGGCTCGGACGACGACGGCGGCGGCGGGAAGAAGACGGACGCAGGCACGGACGCCGGGGACGCCTCGGACGACGCGGACGGCGCCGACGCGGCAGACGCGGGGCCCACCGCGCCCGACGGTTTCGCGCGGTACTGCACTGGCAAGGTGTGGCGCGAGACCTTTGCGCCTGCGACGATTGGCGCGTCGAGCGGCGAATACCTGGGCGTGCTCAACACCGACTTTGCCGCCGGCACGCAAGAGGCCACCAAGATCGTCACGCAGCACCCGTTCGCTGCGAAGAGCATCAAGGTGGGTTTCGGCAAGGGCGCCGGCAAGGCGCGCCTGCGGCTGATGCGCACCTTCGGGCGTAGCTATCCCGCGTCGTTCGCCGATCAGAGCTGGCCGGACTATTCGGAGCCGATCGATCTGGTGCCGCCGGTCGAAATCGACGTGACCGCGGCCAGCAAGGACTCGTGGCAAGACGTGCCCATCCCCGAGACCTTGCTGCTTCCGACCGAGCACTACATGCTGGTCTACGAGCATATCGGGGTCGAGCCGCGCCTGGCGGTGGAGAAGGTCGCCGCCGGCGACATGGGGCGCTCGCTGGTGTTCGACCCCAGCACGCCCAGCGCGCCGCCCACCGGCTTCGACGGAAACTATCGCCTGCGGCTCGACGGCGATCACTTCTGCCAGTGGACGGACGCCGATCGCTGGTTTGCGCGTGACGATCAGGCGTTTGGGGACACCATTGGCGGTTGGGCGGCCTGGGCCGACCTGGACGGTGACGGGCACGATGACGCCGTCTTCACCACCGACAAGGGGCCGGTGGCGTTCAAGGGGGACGGCAAGGGCAGCTTCGCGGCGGTCGCCGGCACGCTGGCGCCGGACGCGCCCAAGGCGAATTTCTTCGTGTTCGGCGATCTCGACAACGACGGCGACCTGGATGCGTTCGCGTCGCAATACGTGCAGACCGACGCCGATGGGGACGGGGTGGGGGTCGACAAGGACTGCAACGACGGCGATGCCAAGGTGAAGCCCGGCGCCACCGAGGCGACCAACGGCTACGACGACGACTGCGACGGCAAGGCCGACGACGGCGCGAGCACCGCCGACGGCGACAGCGACGGCGTGACCATCGCGGCCGGCGACTGCGACGACACCAAGATCGAGACCAAGCCGGGCGCGACCGAGGTGCTCGATGCCCGCGACAACGACTGCGACGGCAAGACCGACGAGGACTTCTTCCCGAAGCTCTTGGTCAACGACGGCACGGGCAAGCTGAGCTGGAGCCCCAGCCCCGACGTGGAGGCGATTGGCCCGTCGAGCGCTGCCGCCCTGGGGGACGGCAACGGCGACGGCCTGCTCGACCTGTATTCCGGGTACTGGCTGGTGCACTACCCCAGTGCGCCCACCGTGCCGAGCCGCTACTACGAGGGCCAGGCCGGCGCGAAGATGATCGATGCGGCGGCCAAGGCCGGCATCGTGCAGGTGCCGTGGCGGCCGGTGTACGGCGTGCTCTGGACCGACTGGAACAACGACAAGCTGCTCGACGTGTACGTCTCGAATTACCAGCTGTCGGCCAACCTGCTCTGGAAGAACCTGGGCGGCGGGAAGTTCCAGGAGGTCGCCGCCAGCGTCGGGGCCGACGCCGACGACGAAGACATGATGGGCTACACCGGCGGGCACAGCTTCGGCAGCGACGTCGGCGACATCGACAACGACGGCGACATGGATATCTACGTGCCGAACATCTCGCACCCGCGCGTGCAGCCCGGCAGCGATCCCAGCATGCTCTTGGTGAACGGCGGGGCGCCGGGCTTCGAGTTCACCAACAAACGCCGAGAATATGGGCTGAGCTACGACGAAGGGGACGTGGAGAGCTCGTTCGCCGACTACGACAACGACGGCGATCTCGATCTGCTCGTGATCTCGACCTACCCCAGCCACTATCCGCGCCTGTATCGCAACGACCTGCCCAAGGGCTTCACCGACGTGACCTACGAGGCCCACGCGCAGTTGCACCAGGCGCAGACCGGGCTCTGGTCCGACGTGGACGAGGACGGCGATCTCGATCTGCTCTTGCTCTCGCCCGGGCCGGGGCCGCGCATGCTGCTGCTCCGCAACAAGGGTACGGCGGGCAACCACTTCATCGAGCTGGATCTGCGCGGCACCAGCTCGAATCGCTCGGCCATCGGCGCGCGGATCAGCGTGACCTCGGGCGCGGTGACGCGCACCCGCGAGGTGCAGTCGCAGTCGCGCCACCCCGGCTCGCGCTGGGTGCACGTCGGGCTGGGCTCGAGCACCGCCGTCGACAAGATCGTGGTGCGTTGGCCGAACGGCAGCGAAGAGACCATCACCGGCGCCAGCGCCGACGGTCGCTTCCGGATCGTGGAAGGCAGCGGCAAGGCGGTCGTCCCCTGAGCCCGTCGGTCCGGCCGTCCCGCCCGTGGGTCACGGTCGGGCGCGTCTCGTGGCTCATCTTCCTGCGCTGGCTCACGCTGGTCTGTGCCGCGGTGGTGTTCGCCGCACTCGCCGGCGCGGTGGTGGCCGACTCGACCGCGTGGCTCGATCTGCCGGTGATCCGCCTGGCCGAGCGCGGGCGCGAGAGCGGGCTCACGCGGGTGATGAGCGCGTTCACCTGGCTGGGCAACGGCCTGACGCTCACCGGGGTGGCGGCGCTCTCGACGCTGGGGCTGGTCGCTCTCGGTCAGCGCGTTCCGGCGCTGTTCGTCGCGGTCGTGGGCGCCGGGGCGGGCGGGCTCAACGCGCTGCTCAAGCTCGCGTTCTCGCGCCCACGCCCCGTGCTGATGGCGCAGCTGGCGCATGCCGGGGGCTACTCGTTCCCGAGCGGGCACGCCATGGCGGGGGCTGCCATCTATGGCGCGCTGGCGGTGGTGGCGGTGCGGCGCTTCCCCCGGCAGCGCTGGTGGGTGGTCGGCGCTTCGGGGCTGTTGGTCTTCGCCATCGGCGCCTCGCGCGTCTACCTGGGGGTGCACTATCCCAGCGACGTGATCGCCGGCTGGGCCCTGGGCGTCTCGTGGCCACTGTGGCTTGGGCCGCTGCTCCTGGCGCGGAGCTCCGTTGG
>Ga0138256_10002282_pt1 | contig 20636 bp, 12 predicted proteins | sample KNB2016incub_MG_FD_105486 | JGI IMG/M metagenome (GOLD analysis project Ga0138256, IMG submission 105486) | Active sludge microbial communities from wastewater in Klosterneuburg, Austria - KNB2014incub_MG | ecosystem: Engineered > WWTP > Activated sludge > Unclassified | place: Austria... | reverse complement strand
TAGTCGCGAGCGCCAGTCCCGGAAAGCCGACACCCGTTCGGTCCCGCGCGTAACTACGTTCCAGCGTCACGAGGGACGTCGCCGCCAAACCGTTGCCCGCCGCGTCCTCAGCGATGACATCCGCGGCCACCACCGGACACCCGGTGTTCTCCGCGTCTTCTTCCACTGGCACGGCATGTCGCTCTTTGGCCCCCTCGTGTCCCGATCCCTCCACCCTTTCGTAAACCGTAGGTCTCGAGTTCAAGTCTCGAAGCTGGCTCCAGGAGATCGCAGCGGAATCCCGGACCGCTTGCTGCACGGGTGCAGCAAAGAGTGCAGCAAACGCAACGGTCTGGACGTCGAGCTGGAGGTCGAGCCGAATAGTCTCGATCGCCTTCCGCATGACCTCCAGGTCGGTCGCGCTGTAGTGCCGCTGGCGGACGCTCTTCCCCGCCTGGCCCAGCAGGCGATCGACGATGTCGCCGGGCACCTCGTTGGCCTCGAGCCAGCTCGCGAAACTCCGACGGGTCGCGTGGAAGTCGATCGGGTACTCGCCGGCGTACTTGGTGGGGCAGCCAGCGGCTTCGAGGTCTTCACGGAGGAGCTCGGCGCTTCGAGGGCGATGCGGGTTTCCGTGCTCGTCAGCGAAGACCGGGTCGGTGGATTGTGGTTTGCGCCCGACGAGCAGGACCCAACCGGTGGTCTTCCAGGTCTTCAGCGCCTCAGCCGCGAGCGAGTGGAGCGGGAGGACGCGGTGGGCGTGCTTGGTCTTCGGGCGAGTCGGCGTGAGCGCGCGCGTCGAGATCTGCTTTGCGACGCGGACGGTGGAGTCGTCGAGGTCGGCCCAAGTGAGCCCCGCGAGCTCGCCGTCGCGCATGCCGCTGGTGAACGCCAGCAGGTAGCGAACGCGGCGCTCTTCGGGGAGTTTGTCGTGCTTCATGAGGCGTTCGGCCTCCGCGATCGAGAGGTGAACGATCACGTTCTCGCCGGCCCGGGTCTCGGCCGCGGGGATTTCCGCGCTGACCAGGCGAGCGCGTGCGGGGTTGCTGGAGATCAGCTCTTCGCCGACTGCGTCGTCGAGGGCGTCGCGCAGCGTCGCCACGATGTTGCGGACGGTGTGAGCAGCCAGCGGGCGTGCTGTTGGGCTCGAGCCGCGGGGTGTGACCGACTTCGACCGTAGGGCGATCACGAAGTCCCGGATCTGCTTCGGCCGGAGCTCGGCCAGCGGCGATGCACCCAGGGCGGGCTTCACGTGGATCTCTAGGTGGCCCTTGTTGTTGGCCAGCGTGGACGCGCGGACCTTCGGGTTCTTCTTGCGGCGTTCGAGCCAGCGGTCGAGGTAGTCGGCCAAGGTCGTCTGCGGCTGGGTTGCCCGTGCGCTCTGCTGGCTCAGCCACTCGCGGGACCACGCCTCCGCGTCGCGCTTCGTACGAACGCCTTCGCCGCGAGGGATGCGCTTGTCGCGCCACTTGCCGGTCTCCGGGTCCTTGAACCGAAGCATCCAGTCGCCGCTGTCGCCGCGCTGGTAGACGCTCCACGAGCTCGTCATGCTGCCCTCGCCGCCAGCGCTTGCTCGAGCTGAGCCACGCTCACGCGAACGCCGCCGCCAGGCAGGCGAACGTGAGGTAGGCGGCCGGCGTCGAGCCATCGGCGCGCGGTGCGCTGCGAAACACCGAGGCGCTCGGCGACCTGCGGGAGCGAGAGGTAAACGATCTCGGCGTGGGGCTGCGGCTTGGCCTCCTCGCGAAGCTCGTGGAGCTCGCGGCGGGTTTCGGCCAACTCGGTGCGCAGCTCTTCGAGCACGCCGACCAGCGGCTTCTGGGCCTCGATGATCGCGGCCGCTACGAGATCGGAGAACACATCGGACGCCATCTGCCACTCCCCCAGAACGCACTCGGAATATAATCAAGCAAGCGTAAATAGACAACGGTTTTCTTGCTGCGACTTGACGATTTCGGCGGCGCGGTTGAACACTCCCGAGCGATGGCGGTGAAGCGATCGCCCGGCCGGCCGAGAAAACGCGAGACCAAGTTCTCGCGCTGGATCGATGCGTCCAGGATGACCCGCGACGAGGTCGCGGTCGCGCTCGACGTCAACCGTACGCACCTCGACAAAGTCTGCCGAGGTGGATGTCGCCCTGGGCTCGCTCTCGCTCTCCAGATCGAGAAACTCACGCAGGGCGCGATACCGGCGGCGGAGTGGCTGAACGTCAGGATCGAGCCGTAGGAAAACTAAGCGTCGTCGTCGTCGGGCCTGTGGACTTGTGGGCAAGCCGAAGGCTTGTCCAAGCGGCGGGGGACAAGCGAGACGGGCATGGTCGTGAAGTGACGGCTTGTCCCCAGGCGCGGCAAGTCCATAGGCCAGGTCCGGGCGCTCGATCGCTCGATCTACTCGCGTCTGAGCTTCACGCTGAGACCTCGTCCTGTGCGGACACCACGTGGCGATTATCCACGCGATCAAGTCTCGCACCGGCGATCGGGATGTGGGCGATGGGGAGACCGCAGGCTCAGTAGACTGCCCGAAGCGCGACAGCCTCCTCGATCCAATCCGCGATGTTGGCACCGATGTGGCCGTAGACGTCACGGCTATCCCAGAACGGGGGATCGTGGGTCGGGATCACCGACGACAGCGCCGCACCAGACTTGGTAAACGACACGTAGTCGAACGGGTTCAAGCCCTTTGCTGACTGCTGTTGGTTGCGATCTTTAAGGCGGTGGACGTGGATCCCCACAACGCCGAGGCCCTGGTTCCAGCTCTCGCTGATCTCGAAGTTGATCCACTTCCGATTCGCAGTGTTCGCTCCGATGAGAACCACAGCACAAGTGCGCCCGTACATCTGGCCCGCAATCCAACGCTTGATGGCTGCGTCGCCGCCTCGCGTCACGCTCTCCCAGTCGTTGTCCGATGCCGCCGGGTTGCCATCGACTGCTCCGATGTTTCGGACCTGGGAAGCCCTCCAGTTGTCGGCGTCGTAATGGAAGCTGAAGAAGACACGACGTGGCATACGACTCCTCCCTAGCTCGGGGTCAGGATCTTCAAGACGGCCACGACCCTCTTGACCAGTTCATCGCCTGAGATCCCTTCCTCGCAGAGCCTCTCAAGGTGCGGCCTCGCGGCCTCGGCGTGCCCATCGAAGTAGCGTGGAAGCTGCCCGAGGACCGCAGCCGCGATGGCCTTCGATGCGTAACCCGTGGCACCGACGGGCACAGGGTAGACACCGCGCCGCTCGGCGATCTCGAACTCCTCACGGACCCCGCTGGCATCTACCACGATGCCGTCCTCGATCTTGTTTCCAAAAACGAAGACCGAGATGCCTGCACGCTGAAGCATATCCTCTCGGTACCCAGTCCAGAGGGCCTTCCGCTTTTTCGGGTCGCTCTCTAGTTGAGGAAACGGCCGGAGCAGAACTCGCTCATCTAGGTGGGTCTTCCTCCCCCTGAAGACCGCTTCGATTGCACCCATCGCGAAAGCGTCACCAACGCCGAGCCCCATCCCGCACACGACATTGAAGCCCGCACCAATCACGTCACGACCCAACGCGCGCAAGAAGGTCGTCGCGGACTCCTGCGTAAACGGATCGAAGCGATGGGCGCTTCCGGACAAGAACACGTTTTTCCGGTTTGACCGGCGAAGGAGCGCGCGCAGCAGATTCGTGATTTGCCCGTGGTCGTCAATGAACACAGTTTGGATGCCGTACGTCTTGAGGTCGGCGACTCGGTGCTTTTGAAGAGTGCGATCGCGCTTTGTCGCCTTCGGATCAGCGTCGGCGCTGCGTGTGACCCAGTAGTGGTCGCGCCTGTTCTCACCGACCAAGCTCCGAACGCGGCCGAGGATGTAGTCGATATTGGGGTCCGTAAAGCTCAGGCCCAGGAACATGAACGTCTTGGACACAAGGTCCGCCTGAAGCTGGACGGTGAACAAGTGCCGACGTTGCGGGTCGTTGTACCGCTCGTAGTCGTCCTTCGTAAGCACGGCATCGTCCGGGCTTTCCACGTCCCCGTGCATCTTGTACAAAACCACATCTCGCTTCGGCAGCGTCCGAGCCAAGTCTTGCCGGCGGATCTTTCGATCCACGCGCTTCTGCTGCTCAGCGTAGGCGTCTTCAAGAAGCCGGTCGTAGTTTGTAGTCCACACGGTATCGATCGGAAGACGCGCGATCAGCCGGTGGTTCTCGGTCAGCTCGGAGTCCTTCGTGTACTCGTGCATGATCTTCCGATTGATCGCGTCGCGACCACCCCGGTGGTTGACGTGGTACTGGGCGAGCGCGATCAGATCTGACTCCTCGTCGATGTCGAGGTCCAGTTCCTCGGCGATGTCGCGGAGCAACTCCTTCCAAGCAACGAATCCCGCCGGCACGGACATCCCGGCACCCACGAAGAGGGCCGCAACCCCTTCGTCGAGCGCTTGCTGGTAGGCCTTCAGAAAGACATCGACCGAGACGGGCATCTACGCAGCCTTCCCGCGCTCGGCCTGCTTTCGCAGCTTCATCACGTGCGCCCGCCTGTAGACGCGGTAGCGATTGACCAGCTGTCGGTCCACGCAAGACTTCCCCGCCTTGTCCCACCACCTCAAGGTCATCTCCGAGACGCCGAGGATCTCGGCGGCCCCGCTGGTCGTTGTGACATCCGGCGGGCGGGATCCTCGACGGGTTCGAGCTGTCACGTTCAACCCTATACAAGCTCATTCGCCCGGTACCAAGAGGGTGGGCTGCACAGGCGACCTGCAGCGCGCCCGCGGCCGAATCCACGCCAGCGCCAGGCACGTCACGGGGGCGCGGCAGGTGCCGGCTCCAAACGCCTGCACGCACGACGGTGCGCCCGGTGCTGAACCGCCAGCCCCACAACTACGATGCGACGTCCTTGGTCGCAAGCACGCACTCCACGTTGACTCCAGAGGTGGTTACCGTCAGGCTCGGGGCGGCGATGAACGCTCGAGGCCTGCTCGTTCGCCAGCCCTTCGCGGACTGGATCGTCGATGGGCGCAAGACCTGGGAAATCCGGGGAAGCGCTACCAAAGTCCGCGGGCGAGTCGCGATTATTGCCGCCGGGACGGGGACGATCCTCGGCACGTGCGAGCTCTGCGACGTCGCGGGCCCGCTCAGGCTGAAGGACTTGCGTGCGAACGCGAGGAAGCTGAACGTGCGCGCCTCGGCGCTGAGCGGTCCGCTCTACTACGGCGACCACACGTACGCCTGGGTGCTCCGCGATGCGCGGCGGCTCGAGAAACCTGTGCGCTACGACCACCCCCAGGGCGCCGTCATCTGGGTCAGTCTGGCGCCGTCGGTCGGCCGAAGAATCGACCGGTAGCGGCTTTCCGCACGGTGGCTGGCGCGCGCCGGCGGTGCCCTCCCGGGACACGTCCCGCGCACCGGCGTGAGGGCGTTCGCACAGACCATCCAGCCTCCGCCAGAACGACGGACGCGACCACAAAACTTGGAGTAGCCTCGGCCGCAGTGCGCATGTGCTGGGGACAAGAGCGGACCACGGTGTGGCATTCAGTGCTGCGGCGAGGCGCGAGGCGCAGTCGCTGCGACGGTCCGGGTGACCCATGACGATCACCGAGGTCACAAATGGGTCGAACCCATTCTTCTCCCATCCGATCCTCAACTCGCCCTACGAGCGACCGACGCGGCACTGGGAGCTGGATGAGCATGGGCAGCCGACACAGAGGATCGTCGAGTCCCGTCGGCGGGCCGACTTCATCACGCCAATCCCGAAACCGAAGAAACGCAAGGCTGCGACCCAGGCTGAGATGATCTTCGACGAGGGCAAGCGGCTCTCGACCAAGGATCAGCACTACGACCCCACGTCACTCATCAACGAGGTGCGTGACGCAGTCGAGCGATGGCGAGCGCTGCCCGCCTCGAGCTGGCACGTCACTCCCGAGACGGCCCGGCTGCTCCACCACTGGCGAAGTCACGAGTTCGCCGCAGTTCGCCCTTTCTTCTGCCAGATCGAGGCCGTCGAAACGGCCATCTGGCTCACCGAGGTCGCCCCGCACTACACGCAGGGAAAGCGCTTCGTCGATCACCTCGCGTCCGCCAATCGTGACGCGAACCCTCTGCTCTCTCGGCTCGCGCTTAAGCTCGCCACGGGGGCCGGCAAGACCACCGTCATGGCGATGCTCATCGCCTGGCAGACGATCAACGCGGTTCGGCGCCCCGGCAGCAAGCAGTTCACCCGTGGCTTCTTGGTCTGCACGCCCGGCCTGACGATCCGGGACCGCCTTCGCGTGCTCCAGCCGAACGACCCCGACAACTACTACGCCACGCGCGACCTCGTTCCGACGGACATGCTCGATGACGTGAAGCGGGCGAAGATCGTCATCACGAACTACCACGCCTTCAAGCTCCGGGAGCGGATCGAGATTTCCGCCGGTGGCCGGGCACTGCTGAAGGGCAAGGGGGGCAAGGACCTCGACACGCTGGAGACCGAGGGGCAGATGCTCCAGCGGGTCATGCCCGACCTCATGGGCATGAAGAACGTCCTCGCGATCAACGACGAGGCGCACCACTGCTACCGCGAGAAGCCGCCCGAAGAAGACGACGAGGCGCTGAAGGGCGACGAGAAGACCGAAGCCGAGCGCAACAACGAGGCCGCACGCCTCTGGATCTCCGGCCTCGAAGCCGTGAACCGAAAGCTCGGGCTCGCTCGGGTCTTCGACCTCTCGGCGACCCCGTTCTTCTTGCGCGGGTCGGGCTACGCCGAGGGCACGCTGTTCCCCTGGACGCTGAGCGACTTCTCGCTGATGGACGCGATCGAGTGCGGCATCGTGAAGCTTCCCCGGGTTCCTGTGGCGGAGAACATCCCGGGCGACGAGATGCCGATGTTCCGCAACCTTTGGGAGAACATCCGCAAGGACATGCCCAAGAAGGGACGTGGAGGCGGCGAAGACCTCGATCCGCTGAAGCTCCCGACGCGACTTCAAACGGCGCTTCAGGCGCTCTACGGCCACTACGAGAAGACCTTCAAGCTCTGGGAGGACAAGGGCATCAAGGTCCCCCCTTGCTTCATCATCGTGTGCCAGAACACGGCGATCTCGAAGCTGGTCTACGACTTCATCTCGGGGTTTCACCGCAAGCAGGACGACGGCAGCACGACGCTGGAGAACGGTCGGCTCGCCCTTTTTCGGAACTTCGACGACAGCACCGGGAACCCCCTTCCTCGGCCGAACACACTCCTGATCGACAGCGAGCAGCTCGAAGCGGGTGATGCGCTCGATGAGGGCTTCCGCAAGATGGCGGCCGACGAGATCGAGAAGTTCCGGCGAGACATCGTGGAGCGGACGGGTGGCCTGCGGAAGGCGGAGGACATCACCGACCAAGAACTTCTCCGCGAGGTCATGAACACCGTCGGAAAGGCGGGGCAGCTCGGCGGCGGAATTCGGTGCGTGGTGTCGGTCTCCATGCTCACCGAGGGCTGGGACGCCAACACGGTCACCCACGTCCTCGGCATCCGCGCCTTCGGTACCCAGCTCCTTTGCGAGCAGGTCATCGGCCGTGCGCTCCGACGCCAGTCGTACGACCTGAACGAGGAGAACCTCTTCAACGTCGAGTACGCCGACGTGTTCGGGATTCCGTTCGACTTCACGGCCAAGCCCGTCGTGGCCCCGCCTCAGCCGCCGCGGGAGACCGTCGTGGTGAAGGCGGTACGACCCGAGCGTGACGCGCTCGAAATCAGCTTCCCTCGCGTCGAGGGCTACCGTGTCGAGCTACCGGAAGACCGCCTGAGCGCGACCTTCAGCGCCGACTCGATCCTGGAGCTGACTCCGGATCTAGTGGGCCCATCGATCACGCGAAACGCCGGCATCATCGGTGAGGGCGTCGATCTGAACCTTGAGCATCTCCGCGACATCCGGCCCTCGACGTTGCTCTTCAACCTCACTCAGCGGCTGCTTTACACAAAGTGGCGCGATCCCGGCGAGGAGCCGAAGCTCCATCTCTTCGGGCAGCTCAAGCGAATCACCAAGGAGTGGCTCGACACCTGCCTGGTCTGCAAGGGAGCGACGTATCCCGCGCAGCTCATGTACCAGGAGCTGGCCGACCTGGCGTGCAACAAGATCACGGCCGCGATCACCCAGCAGTTCATCGGCACCAAGCCGATCAAGGCGCTGCTCGACCCGTACAACCCGACCGGCTCGACGGCTCATGTCCGGTTCAACACGTCCCGCATCGAACGTTGGGAGACCAGCTCGAAGTCCTCCCACGTCAACTGGGTCATCCTCGACAGCGATTGGGAGGCTGAGTTCTGTCGCGTCGCGGAGTCGCATCCTCGGGTACGCGCCTACGTCAAGAACCACAACCTCGGGCTCGAAGTTCCGTACCGCTACGGCTCCGAGATCCGCATGTACAGGCCGGACTTCATCGTGCTCGTGGACGATGGCCATGGCCCCGACGACTTGCTTCACCTCATCGTCGAGATCAAGGGGTACCGCCGAGAGGACGCGAAGGAGAAGAAGGCCGCCATGGACACCTACTGGGTCCCTGGGGTCAACAACCTCCGCTCCTACGGGCGCTGGGCCTTCGCCGAGTTCACCGAGGTGTACCGAATCGAGTCCGACTTCCAGGCGAAGATCGAGAGCACCTTCGGCCAGCTGATCGACTCCTTCGCCTCGTCCCCCACCGCCTCGGTGGATGACGTTCAGGCGATCCTGTCCCGCACCTTCGGAGAACAAGGCCCGCTGCTGACGGTCGCTCAGCTCTTCTGGAAGACGGCCCAAACGGATCCCCAGCGGGGCGTCGTTCCTTCCGACATCGATGGGCTGAGCGAGTCGACCGGCTGCTCGCCAGACGACGCCCTCGGGGTACTCGCGATCCTGGCTCGTCCTTCCGTCGGCGTGCTTCGGATGGAGGTATTCGATCCAGCCGCTCCCACAAGCCGCGCGCACGACTCCGGGGAGTTCCTTCGACGACTCCGGGAGAGCCGACACGAGAGAGCCAGGGCGGAGTGGGAGCAATGGGCGCAGTCGATGCGAGTCCGGTGGGTCGTGGTTGACGGCGGGAGCAAGGCGAAGTGAGCCCGCACCCTGACAGCCCGGGCGCGGTGTTGAAGCGCATCGAGCGCAAGGCACCGGAATACTTCGACCTGCTTACGGCAGACAGCGAACAAGCCTTCGAGCAGGCCTTCAACGCGATCCTTCAGCGAGCGGTTCAGAACCTTGAGACCAACGCCGACAACTTCGAGAAGCTGAACGAGGTGGGACTCTCGGCGGTCTTGGCTGCCGGAGTCTCCATGCCTGGTCTCACGGTGACGCCGGAAGCTCACTCAAACGGACACGTCGATCTCACCATCGACGCGGACCACTGCGTGCCTGCTCGGCGGAAGCTCGCCGAGGCCAAAGTCTACAGCGGGTACGCCTACCACGTGAAGGGGTTGGAGCAGCTCCTCGGGCGCTACACCACCGGTCGGGAGCTGGGCGGCTTGCTCCTCGTCTTCGTGAAGAAGCGGGGCATCGCCAAGTTCGTAGAAGAGCTACGCAAGGAGATGGACGCGAAGAAGCCCTGCAAGCAGAGCGGCCCCACCCGGGACCACACCCTCAAGTGGAGCTTCGAGTCCACCCACGAGCTTGCGACAGGCGACCCCCACGAGGTCAGCCACGTCGCCTGCAACCTTTCCACGTCGAGGACGCCGTAGATGGCTGCAAAGAAGACCACCCCTCCGCGCACCGTCGAATCGCTAAAGCACGCCGACAAGCGCAAGAACATCCCGACGGCCGAGTTCCAGTCCGTCATCAAGCCCGAAGAGCAGAAGCCGATCGAGCTGCGGTACCAGCGCAACCGCGACCTCGACCCGCAGCTCATGTGGCGAGGGAAGGACGAGCAGGACTGGAGTGATCTCGTCGTCCACGCCCCGCCGCTCTACATCCAGGAGAAGGTCCACGCGAAGGTCCTGATCGACGACCTGCTTCGTCGCACACGGGACTGGAAGGAGAAGGCGCCCGGGCACCAGGCTGACCTCTTCTCGGACTTCAACGGCATCCCGAAGAACGCTGACAAGACGGACTTCTATCACCACGACCAGAACTGGTCGAACCGCATGATCCTCGGGGACTCCCTGCAAGTCATGGCGAGCCTTGCCGAGCGGGAAGGCCTACGCGGGAAGGTCCAGTGCATCTACTTGGACCCTCCGTACGGCATCAAGTTCAACTCCAACTTCCAGTGGTCGACGACCAGCCGGGACGTGAAGGACGGCAATGCTGGCCACATCACGCGAGAGCCAGAGCAGGTCAAAGCCTTTCGCGATACTTGGCGTGATGGCATTCACAGCTACCTAACCTACCTGCGGGACCGACTAACCGTTGCGCGGGATCTCCTTGGCGACTCAGGGTCGATCTTCGTCCAGATAGGCGATGAGAACGTGCATCGCGTTCGAGCCCTAATGGATGAGGTTTTCGGGCCCGACAACTGCATCGCACAGATCGTCTTTCAAAAGACCTCTTCGTCATCCTCGGAGGAGTTGTCCGAGGTATTCGACTACATCCTCTGGTTCGGGAAGACGCGGGCGCCGAAATACCGCGCCCTCTACCAGATGAAGTCTCCTGGCGAGGAGGGCGCCACGCAATACACCCTTGGCGAGGACGCGACGGGCGAACGTCGCACGCTTTCAAACTGGGATGTCGACCACGCATCGCTTCGCATCTTTGCGCACGACAACCTCACGAGCCAGCGTCCGGCTCAGGGCGAGGACGTACTGTCGTTCACGTATGAGGGGAAGCCGTACGAGGTCAAGAAGGGCACCTTCAAGACCGACCTAGCGGGCCTTACTCGGCTCGCAAAGAGCAAGCGGATGATCTTTATCGGGAACACGCTCCGCTACGTCCGGTTTTTGAGCGATTTCCAGATTTACCCCTACACAAACCTGTGGACGGACACGACGACTTCAGGCTTCGCGGAGCCCAAGGTCTACGTCGTTCAGACGAACCGCTCAGTGGTGGAACGATGCCTGCTCATGGCAACCGATCCTGGCGACCTTGTTCTGGACCCGACGTGCGGCTCGGGTACTAGTGCCCATGTAGCGGAAGAGTGGGGGCGACGGTGGATCACCATCGACACCTCGCGAGTCGCTCTCGCTCTCGCGCGAGCACGAATCATGGGAGCGAGGTACCCATTCTATCTCCTCGCTGATTCTCCGGAAGGTCAAGCCAAGGAGGCCGAGGTCACTCGCGGCGCACCAAGCACGCAGCCGACCCATGGTGATATTCGACACGGCTTCGTCTACGAGCGCGTGCCACACATCACGCTCAAGTCGATCGCGAATAACGCGGAAGTCGATGTCATCTGGGACAAGTGGGACGACATTCTGGAGCCTCTTCGTCAGCGGTTGAATGCAGCCGTCAAGATGCAGTGGCGCGAATGGGAGGTCCCGCGGAAGGTAGGGGACGGTTGGAGCGAAGCCGCGAAGAAGTTGCACCGCGAGTGGTGGACGGCTCGATTGGCCCGCCAGAAGGAGATCGACGCATCCATCGCTGCCAAGGCGGAGTTCGAGTACCTCTTTGACCGCCCGTACGAGGACAAGAAGAAGGTCCGCGTTGCCGGGCCGTTTACGGTCGAGAGCCTCAGCCCTCACCGGGTGTTGGGGGTGGGTCCGGACGACGAGCTTCTGGACATCCTTACGCTCCGTGACAGCGCCCGCATCGAGTACGGCACGAAGCGATCCTTCCCGGACATCATCCTTGAGAACCTCAGGGTCGCGGGTGTCCAGCAGGCGCACAAGGACGATCGCATCGCGTTCACGAGCTTGACGCGATGGCCTGGCTTCCTCGTCTGCGCCGAGGGGAAGTACATGGAGGGCGACGCCGAGAGGCGTGCCGCCATCTTCATCGGTCCCGAGTTCGGAACGGTGCAACGAGCGGATCTCGTTGCCGCCGCTCGTGAGGCCGCGGAGGGCGGCTTCGACGTGCTGGTGGCGTGCGCGTTCAACTACGAGGCCCACTCCACCGAGTTCGGCAAGCTAGGTCGGCTGCCTGTGCTCAAGGCGAGGATGAACGCCGACCTCCACATGGCGGATGACTTGAAGAACACGGGCAAGGGCAACCTGTTCGTCGTCTTCGGGGAGCCCGACATCACGCTCCTGCACGAGAAGGACAGCCGCCTGCGGGTGAAGGTCAATGGTGTTGACGTGTTCAAGCCCCAGACGGGCGAGGTCATCAGCGACAACGCTGACGGCATCGCGGTCTGGTTCATCGACACGGACTACAACGAGGAGAGCTTCTTCGTCCGGCACGCCTACTTCCTGGGCGCGAACGACCCGTACTCGGCCCTGAGGACGACGCTCAAGGCGGAGATCGATGCCGAAGCATGGGCGTCACTGCACAGCGACACGTCGCGCCCCTTCGACCGTCCCACGAGCGGTCGCATCGCGGTGAAGGTGATCAACCACCTCGGCGACGAGGTGATGAAGGTCTTCAAGGTGTGACGATGGAATTCCGAATTTCCGACACGTTCACGGACAGCCTCGCTCGCCTGACAGCCGACGAGCAGAAGGCAGTCAAGACCACTGCGTTCGACCTGCAGATGGCCCCTTCGAGCCCGGCCATGAGCTTCCACAAGCTCGACAAGGCGAAGGACAAGAACTTCTGGTCGGTGCGCGTGAACAGCGACATCCGCCTGATCGTTCACCGCAGCGACGAGAGCTTGCTCCTCTGCTACGTCGATCACCACGACAAGGCGTACTTGTGGGCCGAACGTCGCAAGCTGGAGACCCACCCGAGCACCGGAGCCGCACAGCTCGTCGAGATCCGCGAGACCGTCAAAGAGGTCTTCGTCCCGGTCTACGTGCAGGAGCCCGTCGCCCCCGCGGAAACGAAGCCGAAGGCTGTCGCAGCGAAGGCGCCTGTCGCGCAGAAGCCCCTCTTCAAGACAGTTGCGGACGACGTTTTGCTCAGTTACGGCGTGCCCGCCGAATGGCTTGCCGACGCAAGGGCGGCGACCGAGGATTCGTTGCTCGCCCTCGCGAACCATCTACCTGCTGAAGCTGCCGAGGCGCTTCTCGAACTTGCAACGGGCGGGAAGCCCAGACAGCCCACGCCGGCACACGCATCGACCAACCCCTTCGACCACCCGGATGCGCTCCGTCGCTTCAGGGTCATGTCGAACGTCGAGGAGCTGGAGCGCGCGCTCGACTTTCCCTGGGAAAAGTGGACCGTCTTCCTTCACCCAGACCAGCGTCAGAGCGTCGAACGAGACTACGCGGGGCCGGCACGGGTCGCGGGCTCGGCCGGCACCGGGAAGACCATCGTCGCGCTTCACCGGGCTGTCTATCTTGCGCGAGCGAACCCCGATGCTCGGGTCCTGCTCACGACCTATTCGGACACCCTTGCCGACGCTCTCCACGCAAGACTGAAGAGGCTCCTGGGGAACCAGCCCCGGCTTGGCGAACGCATCGACGTTCATTCGCTGCCGGCGATCGGCTTGCGGCTGCACCGGGCTCACGTCGGGGCTGCGACGCTCGCGAGTCGAGATCTCACGCGCGAGCTCGTTCGAGACGCCGGTCGTGCCGTCCCCGGCCACAAGTTCAGCACGTCCTTCCTCGTGTCGGAGTGGGAACACGTCGTCGATGCGTGGCAGTTGGACTCCTGGGAGGCCTACCGCGACGTTGCTCGTTTGGGCCGCAAGACACGAATCCCCGAGGCCCAGCGGGCCGTGCTCTGGTCCATCTTCGAGCGAGTGCGAAAGGGCCTTCACGAGAAGCACTTGGTCACGGAGGCTGGCCTGTCTCAGGCGGTTGCGGCTGCTATCGCCAAGAGCAACAAGGTGCTCTTCGACTTCGCCGTCGTGGACGAGGCCCAAGACCTCGGCGTGAGCCACGTCCGCTTCTTCGCGGCCCTGGGTGGAGGCCGCCCCAACGCGCTCTTCTTCGCGGGCGACCTTGGCCAGCGGATCTTCCAGCAGCCGTTCTCGTGGAAGGCCCTCGGAGTGGACGTTCGCGGTCGCTCGCGGACCCTCCGCGTCAACTACCGGACGTCCCATCAGATCCGGACCCAAGCCGATCGGCTTCTTGGGGCGAGCGTCACCGATGTGGACGGCAACGCGGACAAGCGAGACGACACCGTCTCGGTGTTCAACGGTCCGCGGCCGACCATCCTTACCGCAGCGGACGAGAGGGCAGAGATCGAAGCGGTCGGCACCTGGCTCAAGGAGCGCTCCGCCGCCGGAATGGTCCCTCACGAGTTCGGCGTCTTCGTTCGGTCCGAGGCACAGGTCGAACGCGCCAAGTCCGCCGTCGCCCTCGCGGGCCTGCCTGTGAATGTGCTCGACGAGCATGTGCAGATGACGAGTGGCCACGTGTCGATCAGCACCATGCACCTGGCCAAGGGCTTGGAGTTCAGGGGCGTCGTCGTGATGGCGTGCGACGATGAAGTGATCCCGATGCAAGCCCGTTTAGAGGCCGTCGGCGACACGGGCGATCTCGAAGAGGTGTACAACACCGAGCGACAACTACTGTACGTCGCGTGTACCCGAGCTCGAGACGAGCTCCTCGTCACAGCGGTGACACCGGGGTCGGAATTCCTGGATGACCTCAAGCAACCGAGCAGGCGAGCGGATGGGTGAGCGGGCAGAACCGCCGTCAGCACGCTCCGGCGTGGGGCCCGCCTTTGGCGCCCGTGCCGTAACTGCGTGCCAGGGCTCGCGTCCCCCGCGTCCGCCCGGGGCAATTTCGGGAAATCACGCCGCTTGCGGCCAGGAGCATCCGGTCCTACTGTTCCGGTGTTCAGTTCTTTCTCATGTCTGACGGAAGCGCCATCGAGTGGACCGACGCAACGTGGAACCCCGTCCGGGGCTGCACGAAGGTCTCGCCGGGCTGCAAGCACTGCTACGCGGAGACGTTCGCCGAGCGTTTCCGTGGCGTCCCCGGCCACCCGTTCGAGCAGGGATTCGACTTGCGCCTGATCCCTGGGGCACTCGAGCTGCCCCTGAGGTGGCGGGCGAGCCGGCGGATCTTCGTCAACAGCATGTCGGACCTCTTCCACGAGGATGTGCCCGACGAGTACGTCGGCCGAGTGTTCGACGTGATGCGCCGAGCCGCGCAGCACAAGTTCCAAGTCCTCACCAAGCGGGCGGAGCGGATGGCGCAGCTCACGTTGTCGATGAAGATCCCTGACAATGTTTGGATTGGCGTTAGCGTCGAGAATGCTCACTACACGACGCGCATCGACCACCTCCGCAAGGTCAATGCCAAGGTTCGCTTCCTGAGCATCGAGCCGCTCCTCGGGCCGATCGCGTCGTTGAAGCTGCGAGGGATCCACTGGGTGATCGTCGGCGGCGAGAGCGGGCCCCGAGCCCGGCCGATGCACGCCGAGTGGGTGCGCACCATACGCGATCGGTGCGTCGCAGCAGACGTACCGTTCTTCTTCAAGCAGTGGGGTGGGGTTCGCAAGCACACGACCGGGCGCGTTCTCGACGGCAGGACGTGGGACGAGATGCCGGACCGCATCGGGGGTCAGAACCGCGTGCTCGCGGTCGTCAACGGGTGAAGGGGTATCGTCAATGGGGGTGCCGAAGAGTACGACTTGGACCCTGGAGCCGCACACGCGGGCCAAGCACGAGATCCTGCGGCGCTATCTCGAGGCCTGGACGCCGATCATGGGTCTCGGAGGCTTCCCGACTATTGCGTACGTGGACGGCTTCGCGGGGCCGGGCGTCTACTCGGGCGGCGAAGACGGCTCCCCGATCATCGCTTTGAAGGCGGCCCTCCAGCACCGAGCAAGAATCAAGGCCAACGTCCTCTTCCTTTTCATCGAGAAGGAGAAGGACCGAGCCGAGAAGCTCGACGAGTTGGTGTCTGCGCTGGGCCTGCCCAAGAACTTTCGCGCTCGCGTCGTCGGCGGCAAGACGTTCGAGGGCGGCTTCCGCGAGAACCTCTTCGACTTCTACAGAAAGCTGGGGAAGTCGATCCCGCCGACCTTCGCGTTCATCGATCCCTTCGGTTGGACTGGCGTGCCGTTCGATCTGGTGAGGCAGATCCTCTCGCACCCGAGCTGCGAGGTGCTCATCAACTTCATGTTCGAGGAGATCAACCGGTTCATCGAGCACCCGGGCCAAGCCGAGAACTTCGACGCGCTCTTCGGCACCGACGAGTGGCGGAAGATGGCCGCTATCGTGGAGAAGGTTGCGCGCCGAGACTTCCTTCACGCGCTGTACTTGCGGCAGCTCCGCGTCGCGGCCGGGGCGAAGTACGTCCGCTCGTTCGAGATGCGAAACGACAAAGACGTGACCGACTACTTCCTGTTCTTCGCCACGAACAGCCCCAAGGGCATGGCCAAGATGAAGGAGGCCATGTGGAAGGTGGACCAGTCGGGCGAGTTCCGGTTCTCGGACGCGACCAATCCTGCGCAGGGTCTGCTATTCAGTCCGAAGCCCGACTTCGACGCGCTCCGGCGCATGATCGTCACGAAGTTCGCCGGCAAGCACACCACGGTCGCCGAGGTCGAGGACTTCGTGCTCGCTGACACGCCGTACCGCGAGACCCACTACAAGAAACAGGTACTCGCGCCGCTCGAACGAGAGGGCAGGGTCAGCCCGCTCAACCCATCCGCCGGGCGTAAGGCCGGCACCTACGCAGCGCCGACGATGGGCTTGAGGTTCGCGCCATGAACGACGCAGCCCTCGGCATCGACATCGGAAGTAGAGCGTGGACCGTCGTGGAGTTGACCGCGCCGCGAGCAGAGGGTCGCGTTCAACTGGCGGCGACATGCGCTGCCTTCGACTCGATCCTCGACTGCGTGCAACCTGGGAAGGTCGCCATCATCGACGTGCCGATAGGGCTCTTGGACGATGAGGATGCTTCACGGACGGACAAGGGCAAGAGCGGGGATCGTGATGTGGACAAGGGCGCTCGGAAGTGGTGCCCATCCACAAGTTCAGTCTTCCCGCCGCCCACGAAGCAACAACTCGCGTCGGCTCTGGCCGAGCACCGGCGGGCACGCTCGGGCAAAACCAAGGACGAGTCGAAGCGACGTCTGTCCAACGTCGAGCCCGGAGGGATCTCTCGGCAGACGCTCGAGCTAGTCCCGGCGATCGATGCGGCCGGGAAGCTGAAGCAGGCGTTCCCCGAGCACGTGTTCGAGGGGCATCCCGAGGTCGTCTTCTCGGCGCTTGCTGAGGGTGTGCTGCCCTGGCCGAAGAGCTCGCTCGCGGGCGCGCTCGCGAGGGCGAGCATCCTTCAGAGGTGGCTCGACGTTGACGTGGTCAGCTGGGCGATCGGTCAGGAGTGCTCCACCGGCGTTGCCGCGGACAACTGGCTAGACGCCCTGGCCCTGGCCGTCGTCGCCATCGACTGGTCCCGCGGTCACCGGAAGATCCTCAAAACCCGCGACGGTCGCGTTCACACATGGGTCGATGAGGCGGACGGCATCATGGCTTTGCCTTCGACCGAGCGTTGCGACCCACCGCCACGACTCGAACGCGACCGCGCGATGGCGGTTGCGAGGACGACCGAGGGCTCGAAGGCCATCCTCGACGCGCCAGCCGGAGAGGCGCAGAAACATTGACTCGGATGTTGGTCGTCAACTTGAACCAGATCGAGGACGACGAGGAAGGATGAGAGTCTGTTTACGATGACCGATTCAACTCCGCGGAATTTGCACGACGTCCGAGCCAACCGGAAAGCCCAAGCCGAAGCGGCTTTGTGCGCGCTTCGCGATGCGGGTCCGCTGCCGGCCGATCGCGAGGAGGCTCTTCAGGCATTCGTCGTCGCGCTAGCCTCACTGGTCGACATCAAACTCGACGAGCTGGTCGACTTCGAGAGCCGCCTCAAGGCGGTACTTGAGCAGTCAGTTCGAGATCCCGCGCCCAGCGGAGTCGCGGTGTGGCTGCTCCGCCTGCTGCAGTACTGTCCAGAGCTTACGGAATCGAGCGATCGCCTACTGATCACGAAGGCGGTGGGAAAGGAGCTGTCTGGCGTTTTCCCGGACGGGTACTTTGACCGACAGGGGCACGAGGTCATGCGCGACCTCGCGCGCGTATACCAACGCGCCGAAGCCGAGCTCTCAAGGGCGCTAACTCACCTCCAAAGTCTCGACCGAGTCGGCGCGTGTCGACAGGAACTCCTTCAGGCGCTGAACAAGAAGCCAAATAGGGGTTTCTTGTACGAGTCCTTGACTGAAGACGCGGAGCCTTTGTTGGGCGAGTTTTTCGCTCGACTTCTCGCGTACGTAGAGACCAGCAGCGAGGTCGGGGCGCTTGAGGCCTATCAGGCAGTGCAGAGCGCGGCGGCCACATTCTCTGCAGACTTGCGGCGGGCCGGCACTGCCCTGGCCACGAGAATCGATGTCGAGCTCGTCCAAACTGCGCTCGACTTCGTTGAATCGGCTCATCGCGCTTCGCCGGCGGCGAACCCGGCGACCGTTACGATTGCGCCGAGCGCTCGCGCGTTCCCATTGCACCTTCAGGGACAACGATTTCAGCTCCCAGTGATCGTCACGAACGGAGGTCCTGGCTTCGCGATGGAGGTCACGCTCGCGATTGTCGCCGAGTCCGCGGCCACGCTCAGCTCCAGCGAGTACCTTATTGGACGCCTGCGCCCCGGAGCACAGGAGCGGGTTGAGGTTGATGTTGTGGTGGCGAGGCCCACTGCGTCGCTTCAGCTTCTTCTTCAGGTGTCATGGGAGAATTTTGACGGCCAGAGGTCCGAAGCCACGGTTGAGCTGACGATACGAGCGCAGCGCACCGACATTGATTGGACTGTGGTTGATCGCACGCGAGCGTATTCGCTTGAGCCGGTGGAGTCAGCCCAGGAACTGGTTGGGCGTCGAGACATGCTGGCCAGGCTCATGTCGATCATGCAGGGGGACACGGTTGGCTCTGCGGTGCTCCACGGGCAGAAACGCGTGGGCAAGACTTCGCTCGCCAAAGCACTGCGGTCAGAGTTGAACAACCGCGGCTACCACGTGATCTACATCGAGAGTGGCGACTACGTTGACCCCTCGCCGACCGTTACGGTTAGGCAGCTCGGAACTCGGATATGCAGAATGATGGAGCGGTTGGAGGGCTTCTCGGACCTGCAGCGACCTGTCTTCGACAGCTCACTGGCACCGCTTGCCGATTACCTCGACGATGCGGCGGACAGACATCCGGGTGCGAGAGTGGTGGTGGTGCTCGACGAGTTCGATGAACTTCCCGTGGAGTTGTACGAGCGGGATCCTGTGGGCAACTCGTTCTTTCTTGCCCTCCGCAGTTTGTCTTCGAGGGCCGGGTTCGGCCTTCTACTGGTCGGTGGCGAAAAGATTCGCCACGTGATGGAGAAGCAGGCTGACAAGCTGAACAAGTTTGCCGTGGTGGCCGTTGACTACTTCCGCAAGGACAGGGACTGGGATGACTTCCGCGAGCTCGTCCAGCGCCCGACGGCCGGGTTGCTGGAGTTTCAGGACGACGCTGTTCGTGCGGTATTCGATGAGACCAACGGCAATCCATACTTCACCCACCTGCTCTGCAAAGAGATCCTCCAGAGCGCGGTCCCTCGCCGGGACTGCGTGGTGGCCGCGGACGATGTCGAGCAGGCGACCGTCTCGTTGGTTCGGGAAGCCGAACGAAATAGCTTTCAGCACTTTTGGGAGGACGGAATTCTCGAGACTGGGCGTGCGGCAGCCGAGCGTTCCGTTCAGAGACGCAAGACCCTGATCGCGCTCGCCGATGTTCTCCGCACTCACCGCCCTGCGACGATGGACCGAATCCAGCAACATCCGTTGGCCAGTCCCGTCGTAGGCGCGGTTGTGCAGGAATTTCACAACCGCGGCGTCCTCTCCGGCAGTCCGGAAACAGGTGGTTTCGAGTTCGCGGTCCCGCTCTTCGATCGCTGGCTTCGGACCCACGGGACGCGCTTGCTGCTCGGTACCTTCGACGAGGCGGATGATCGCCTTGCGGCACGAAAACTCGACGAAGAGTGTCGGGTCAAGATGAGCGAATTGCGCGAACTCGTCGCGCGCTGGCCAGCATTCCGGGGCCAGACCGTCACCGAAGCGAAGGTCCAGGCGTGGCTGGACCAGTTTCCCGATGCGCCCAGTCAACGCGCGATGTTCTGCATTCTGCAGCACGTGCACTTCTACTCACAGTCGTTCATGAGGAAGAAGATGCGAGAGGTTGACTCGATCATCCGCGAAGCAGCCCAGGACAGAGTGGGCTCCCGTCAGCTGACTGCGGAGGAGCTCGTTGTGTCGTATCTTGATGGTCCGGGCAAAAGTGGCGCGGCGACAGCACGGTTGTTGTGCGAAGAGCGCGGTCTTCCGGCAAGCGTCATTGTCGAAAGGGCCATGCTTGGGCAGCGACTGTCTGACGACAAGGTCCGCGTTCTGGTGCTCACGGACGACTTCGTCGGGACCGGGAAGTCTGCTTGCTCCGCTCTCCAGGCGTTGCACGACGACATCGCTCCGGAAGTTCGCGCGCGCGATGTCCGAACCCTCTTCGTGGCGGTCGTCGGCCACGTGTCGGGGATGGAGGCCGTTCGTCGTCTGGCGGCCGACCTGCAATTCGGTCTGCAGGTCCACTGCTGTGAGTCACTGGATGAATCGGACTGCGTCTTCTCCGAGAAGTCGGACACGTTTCCCTCCCCTGCGCAGCGACTGCTCGCCAAGGAACTGGCGCAACAATGGGGCGCTCGTCTCCAGAAGCAGACTCCCCTGGGGTTCGGCGATCTGGGCCTTGCAGTCGTCTTCGAACGCAGTTG
>Ga0138256_10002281_pt1 | contig 20641 bp, 17 predicted proteins | sample KNB2016incub_MG_FD_105486 | JGI IMG/M metagenome (GOLD analysis project Ga0138256, IMG submission 105486) | Active sludge microbial communities from wastewater in Klosterneuburg, Austria - KNB2014incub_MG | ecosystem: Engineered > WWTP > Activated sludge > Unclassified | place: Austria... | reverse complement strand
TTTCATCAATAAAAATTATTTTGCAGACTCTTCTGATTTTACATCAGATTTTACATCAGATGTTCCTGCATCAGCTTTTTTATGTGCGCAACAACCTGCTTTTGCTTGTTTGTCGGCACATGATGCAGCAGAAGCTTCTGCCTTATCGGCACAACATTTTTTCTTTTTGCCTTTCTTTTTGCAGCAATCTTTGTCTTTTTCTGCTTTGCCGTCACATGGCATGTTTACACTTGTTGCACTGCTTTCAGTTATCTGAAGGTCAGCAACTGTATTTGCTTTGTTGTTGTTAGCATAAGCGTTAACAATCAGGAACAGTCCGAGTACGCTTAAAATTGAAAGTACTTTTTTCATTTTTCTTTATAATTTTCTGCTAAAATAGTATTTTCAACCCTATAATACAACTGACCAAAGTCACTTTTGTGGTTTTTTCATTAAATAACCATCTGCAAAAGTGCTGTTCTGCCTACCAGTCTGAGTGTTTCTTTAATACGCCATTCATCAACACCGGCACCACAAGGGTTTGATTAGGTGTTAAACAATACAATACATCTTCATCAATTTTAAGTCTTTCCAATCGTGTACGATGTGAAGAGTCCTTCAAAAAATCGTACATATCATGCTTTGCCAGATTATACAGTTTCATGGCTGCATGAGCTGAATCGCGATGTTCGGAAAGTTGAAAATGTGGAAGCAGTTTTTGCGTCAGCGCCCCTGCAAAAAGAGTATCTTCAAGATTAAAAGTATTTTTCCATCCGGCACAAAGACAAAGCACATTTTTGTTTTGCTGAATAAGCCATGCAGCCAGGACATCAAGATTCAGAAATGAACCTGCAACAATTCCTGCAGAGCCTTTGGCGATGTTTATGGCCTTGGTGCCATTGGTGGTTGTTAGTGCAATATCACGACCAATTATCTTGTCTTCCATATAACTGAAAGGTGAATTGCCAAGATCAAAACCTTCTACCATAGAGCCCTGTCGCTCTGCTCCTATCAGATAACCTTTTTCTTTATACTGATAACTTTCTTCCACCGTCATGACAGGCACAATGGAGCGCGCACCATATTGTAAAGCTACACAAATGCTACTTGTAGCACGCAAAATATCAATGGCAACAACAATAGATTCGGCAGTATGGTGCTGATGGAAAAGTGCCGGTGTTAAACAAACTTCAACTACAGGTTTGCCTGCTGCTTCAGCCATGGTTTACTTTTTAATAAACGGAATCTTTACAACTGCGGCTTTTATCAGTTTCTCTCTGATTTTAATATAAATCTCTGTCCCTTCTGCAGACTGATCTTTCGACACATAGCCCAAACCAATAGCTTTGTTTAAGGTTGGTGATTGTGTTCCGGATGTAACGCGACCAATTTTTTGTCCTGATACATTACATATTTCGTAATCGTGTCTTGGAATACCGCGATCAATCATTTCAAAGCCTACCAATTTGCTGGCTACCCCCTGCTCTTTCTGTTGTTTTAATGCATCTGAGTTGGTAAAAGTCTTCGTAAATTTGGTAATCCATCCTAATCCTGCTTCCAAGGGTGAGGTGGTGTCATCAATATCATTCCCGTACAAACAGAATCCCATTTCAAGCCGTAAGGTGTCACGAGAACCAAGGCCTGCAGGCTTTATGCCGAATGGTTGCCCTGCCTGCATAACGTCATTCCAGATTTTTTCTGCATACTGATTTTCAAAATACAATTCAAACCCACCTGCACCGGTATAACCTGTATTGGAGATAAGCACATTTTGACATCCGGCAAACTCTCCTTTTGCAAAGTTGTAATATGGTATGTCGGCCAAGACTATTGAAGTAAGTTTCTGTAATGTTTCCATTGCCCTTGGCCCCTGAATGGCAAGTAAAGAAGTTTTATCAGAAATGTCATGCATTTCAACTTTTTTATGGTTAAATTTTTGAAGCCATTTCCAGTCTTTCTCAATATTGGATGCATTAACAACGAGCATGAATGTTTTATCATCAATACAATAAACAATTAAATCGTCAATAATTCCACCTGTTTCATTCGGGAAATAACTGTACTGTGCTTTCCCTGATGTCAATTTGGATGCATCATTGCTTGTCACACGTTGAAGAAGATCAAGTGCATCATCACCTTTTAAAATAAATTCTCCCATGTGAGAGACATCAAACATTCCAACGGAATTACGAACTGTTTCATGCTCGTCATTAATTCCTGTATATTGAACAGGCATCAGATACCCTGCAAAGGGCACCATTTTAGCACCTGCCTTTTGATGAATGGCCGTTAAAGCTGTTTGTTTTAAGGTGGTATTTTCTTCCATACTATTGTTTAAAATCTGCGGCAAATCTACAAGTTTTAAGACTTGTTCAAACTGATTCATGTTATTTCAATAACTGGTTTTTATCTTTACACCAATTTCCACCAACGGTTGACAGAAAGATGAAACTATTAACTGCAGAGCAATTCCGTATGGCCGATGTCAATACGATAAAAAATGAACCCATAAGTTCTGTTGATTTGATGGAAAGGGCAGCCAAAAGTTGTTGTCAGGAATTAACAAAGAATGTAGATGAAAAAGATGAGCTTTGCATTCTCTGCGGTCCTGGAAATAATGGTGGTGATGGACTTGCCATTGCCAGAATTTTGGCCGATTCAGGAAAAAAAGTCACTGTTATATTAACCGGCAATAGCGACAAGCTAAGCCCGGATGCAGAAACAAATTTTCAAAAATTGCAGAAAACGTCTGCAAAAATTTTATACCTGACTGATGCTGACCTGCCCTTGGCGAACACAACAGTTTGGGTTGATGCAATTTTTGGATCAGGATTAAATAAAGCTGTAGAAAAAAACATTGCAGATTTAATTCATAAAGTAAACGCTACCGGAGCACCTGTTTTTTCAATTGATTTACCCACAGGATTATTTGCCGACAAGCATACCCCATCTGACGATGCCGTAATTCATGCATCAACAACATTAACTTTCCAACGGCCTAAACGCTGTATGCTTTATGCAGAAAACGCGCACAGGAATGGCGAAGTAAAAGTTCTTGACATTGGACTTGATGAACGTTACATTGAGTCATTAAATTCTGCTCATGAACTGGTTGACCGATGTATGATAAAGAAACTTCTTAAGCCTCGAAAACGATTTTCACATAAAGGCAACTTTGGTCATGCTTTGCTGATTGGCGGAAGTTATGGGAAAGCCGGAGCAATAGCGCTATCAGCAAAAGCCTGCGTTAAAAGTGGTGCTGGGTTAACAACAGTTCATACTATAAAAACAACGGGCTTAGCATTGCAATCTTCTATACCGGAAGTTATGTTGAGTACCTGTGAAGGCGACAAGGTGAGTGACCTGCCTGATTTAAAGCCATACAGTGCCATTGCATCAGGCCCCGGTTTGGGCATTTACGAAGAAACCACAAACATGATTGGTCATTTGCTTGTAAAAGCAAACAGCCCTTTGGTTCTTGATGCCGATGCGCTGAATATCATCTCAGAAAACAAAAAACTTCTGAATCTTATTCCTGAAAACACTATCATAACTCCGCATAAAAAAGAATTTGAAAGGTTGTTCGGAGTATTTGAAAATGATTTTCAGAGAAACGATTTTCAAATTGCAGCTTCAGTAAAACACAAAATTGTTATTGTCTTAAAAGGTGTTTACACTTCCATTTCTACTCCTGACGGAAGGTGTTTTTTTAACACAACAGGCAATGCAGGGCTGGCAAAAGGAGGCAGTGGTGACACGTTAACTGGTATTGTTGCTGCAATGCTTGCACAAGGATTAACTGCAGCAGATGCTGCAATTGCAGCAGTTTTTATTCATGGCTTAGCAGCAGATTGTGCCGTTAAAAAAATTCACCCTTATGCTTTAACTGCAAGTGATGTAACAGAATATCTTTCTGAGGCTTTTATGCAAACGGTGTAATAACTGCAGGCTCAATCCAGTCGCCATTATCACAAATCAGTTCAATGAGCGCATCAACAGCAAGTGCTGCATCAATATTTCTGCGGACAACTTCTTTGCCTTTATAGAGCGTAATCTTTCCTGCACCTGAACCTACATAGCCATAATCTGCATCAGCCATTTCGCCAGGGCCATTTACAATACATCCCATAATGCCAATCTTTATTCCTTTGAGATGATGCGTTCTTGCTCGAATTTTAGCTGTGGTTTCCTGCAAGTCGAATAAAGTACGTCCACATGATGGGCAACTGATATATTCTGTTTTTGAAATACGGGTTCTGGCAGCTTGTAAAATCCCAAATGCTGTTTGATTAATATCTGCCGGACTAACTTTTTCTGAACAAAGCCAAACACCATCACCCATACCATCTAAAAGCAAAGCACCGGCATCTGTTGAGCTATTTAAACGAAATGTTTCCAAATCTACATCAGCATAATCTCGCTTTATGATGACAGGCATAGTGTTTTTCTGCTGCATCATACCAATAAACACACTGCGCAAATCAGGCATGGCATGCTCGTTTGCTGTCTTTAGTACAAGAACAGTATCAGAAAGTTTTTCAATATTTAGTTGTTGTTTAAAAAAATCCAAAGTACTTAATTCAACAAACTTTATGGCAGCAGTACACTTGACTGCTTCATCCAACTCATTCTCATTAAACAATGGATACGTTCTTTCGTCACCGGAATGCTGATGCCACATTTTAAAATTGTAAACCACACCTAGTGTTCCGGGTAATGCAAAAGAAATCTGCTGGTCGCCTGCATAAATAAAATCACATGCCTGATCGCTGATATGCCATTTATCGAGTGTCTGAGAATAATTATATCCAACCGGAAATAGTGAAGTAGGAGTAATATTTTGCTTGCCGGAAAAATCGGCAATCACAACAGGAACATGATTTCCTCCAACGTTCAAAACGGATTTTGTCTGCCGTCTGCTGTAACCGAATGGCGAGTACAACAGTTGCTGATGGTTAATTGGTCTTATTTCTTTGTGGGCTGCACGATTATTATAACGTGACACTAATTTTTGTGCAACCGGAATTTCGCGTTCCGGATCTTCGGTTAGCGAAACTCTAATGGTATCACCAATGCCATCTTCGAGTAATGTGCCGATACCTGATGCTGATTTAATTCGTCCATCTTCTGCTTCGCCAGCTTCCGTTACGCCAAGATGCAAGGGAAATAGTGCAGGCAAAGAGTTATTCTCGCTATTCAAATCCATAAACTCTGCACGCATTTTTGCAATCAAAAGTCTATATGCCTGAACCATCACCTGAGGATTACTTGCCTTCATAGAAAGCACAATGTTATAGTAGCCCTCATCCATACAAATTCGCAAAAATTCAAGTGCAGACTCCACCATTCCCAATGGGGTATCACCATAACGACTCATAATACGGTCGCTCAAAGAGCCATGATTGGTACCAATACGCATAGCAGTACCATAGTCTTTACAAATCTTCACTAATGGAATAAAACGTTCGCGAATACGCTCTAATTCTTCAGCATAAGTTACATCAGTATATTCTATAGTATCAAACTTCTTTTTATCTGCATAGTTGCCGGGATTTACTCTTACTTTCTCAACAATACGAGCTGCTGTTTCAGCAGCATTAGGTGTAAAATGTATATCGGCAATCAGAGGTGTTTTATAACCTCTCCTTCTAAGTTCATCTTTAATATTCTGAAGATTTCGTGCCTCATTGATACTTGGCGCAGTAATTCGCACATACTCACAGCCGGCTTCAATCATTCTGATGCTTTGTTCAACCGTTGCCTTGGTATCAAGGGTATCTGTCGTAGTCATACTTTGAACACGAATGGGATTATTGGCTCCCATGGCAACATCACCAATCTTTACTTCAAGTGTTTTTAATCTTTGGTAAGATGTAAGGCTATTACAATAAAGTTGAAAAATATTTTGAGCTGTCGGCACACTATCCATTTTTAAAATAAATATTTTAGCTGCAAATATCGGAATTCTAAATCTTTAGAATTAAATAACCCTGTAAATACATTAAAGTTTTACCAACCGCTTTTGCAACACTTTTTTGTCTGATTCAAGCAGGAGATAATAAGTGCCCGGTGCAAGATTTTTTGGATAAATAGTAATTTGATTAAGAGACTGTCTATGCTTACTCTGATAGACAATTTTCCCAACAATATTCACTAACTTAATATCGTATTTTCTATATAAAAAATCTTCGGAGTGAATGCAAATCTGATCTGTGAATGGATTTGGATATAAACTCACATAGTCCTTTTTTATAACTTCACTTTCTCCAACAACAACAACAGAGTCACAGTCAACCAAGGTATTTGGCTGATACAATCCCAAAGTTGAATCGTTGTAGCATCTGAATGCAATTATCTGAGAACCGCAATAATTGAATTGTGTCAATCAAAAATTCAAACAGCAACTGCACTCAATAATAGGACCTTCAAATACAAATGGAATGTGCGATGAATCGGCATAAGAAATATAAAATATTTTTCGTGGATGATTATTGATGTTTACCATGTTTACTGAATCAACACGAATGAGAACGGTGTCTGTTAGTGGTGCCGGTGGCGGTTGATTAATGGTGTTTGATACAATTTTCCATATATCACCAGGCTGTGCATTAAAATCATAGAGCATGGTAAATGTGTTGAGATTGTAGAGAAAACGATACACCGTATCGTTGCTCTGATAAACCGGTAAATAATTAAATCCAACACAAGTGAAAGGTGCAATCTGAAGATTAGTACACGTAATGCCATTAATTACGGTTGTCCCTATGGCATTTACTTCAACTGGGCCGCAGCTATAAGGAAAGGCAACGGTACATTGTGTGTAGTGCCACTGTGCACCTACAGGAGCAAACTGAGCTTTAGCTACTAAATGACAACAAGCTAAGAGCAATATAAAAAATTTCTTTTTCATTGCAGTGCTAAGATACCGAAAAAAATTGACTAACCACAAAAATTCAACCTACGACCTTTGCAAATATATCGAGATAATATTTTTTATTGACGTGAAGTGAATATTCTTTTTCAACCTTCAATCTTCCATTCATTCCAATTCGTTTTCTCTCTTCCGGATGATTTAACAGGAATTCAATTTTATTAATCCATTCCTCATCTGTTCTTACCAAAAATCCAGACTCGCCATCATCAATTATTCTGAAGTTTGTTCCTATTCCTGTTGCAATGGTGGGTATCCCTAAAGCCATATATTGCAAAGCCTTACCTCCACTTTTACCATAAACCCATTGTTCATCAGGTAATGGATAAAGGCCAATATCAATTTTCTGAAGGTCTTTAACTTCAGTTGCCGACTGCCAGGGTATAGTTTCACAATCAAAACCATTAAATCTAAAAGTTGTATCTCCAATTACAAGGATTCTGATATTGCTTCGTCCGGCAAATTTTCGCAACACTTCTTCCAACAGCACCAAATAACGACTTGTGCTATGGCTGCCACTCCATCCAATTGTAATAACATCATCGTTGCTGTATTTATTTGCAGGAAGATAAACATCTGTATTGATAGCAACTGAAATATCTGTTATTGCATTGTTATACTTTCTGGCAAACTCTTCATTAGATGGTGTTGAAACAACAATGTGTCTGGCCTTCTGCATCAGGTATGTGATTTTCCTTGTGCCTTTTAAAATTTTTATAAACTTATTGGCTTTGGAAGAATGCCCGAGAAAAACCATGTCATCAATATCGTAAATCATGTTTGGATTGATTAAAACAAAAAGTTTTTCAAACAGTGGCAATCCAAAGGGTGTTACCCATAAAAAAACATAAACAGCATCATAGCGCCAGAGTGTAAACAACTGCAACAAGCGTTTTGTATAGCCAAATAGAGTCCAGAATATTTTTTCTGGAATATTTCCAGGTTTATAAACTATACTGTTAAAGCGATAGGTCATGAATGATGACACCTGAATATCATACCCCTCTTTTCTGAACAAGTTGAGATATTGCTCATAACGCAAACGCTGTCCCGGTGCAGTATCCTCGGGATAAGGGCAAATCAACAGAATTTTCTTTTTATTATGGCTCATAATTATTGGTTGCCGGCAGAAAAAAAGGTCAGCAAATTGTCTGCGAAAATAAAGATGATTTTGTAATTATTGATTTTGCATTTTATCATACGCCTGTGCATATAGTTTAACACCACTTTCAAGTGCAAAAACGGGACGGGATTGTTCCCTGATATTTTCTCTTGGAATTTGAATCATTTCAATTGCTTTTTTTGCGACAGATTGCATTTCTTCTTCTGAAAATCCATGAATAATTACACCCGTCTTTGTATCATTAATAATACGTTCCACATCGCCAACACCACTGTTGCAAATCAATGGAACGCCTGCGGCAAGCATCTCCCCCATCTTTGTAGGCGAACTGCTAAGTTTTGAAAAACAAGGTTTAATAAATGATATTCCCAGATGCGCAATTGAAAGAAACTGTGGTACCTGTTGCCGTGTTGCACTCAACACTTTGATTAAATCAGCATTTATGTCTAATTTTTGGGCTGAATCATAAACCATTGATGGTGGTTCAGGTGTCATAATCAACAAGCGAAATGAATTATCTTGAAAATGCAATTGTTTAAACATAGCCATCATTTCATCAAACATGTACCATGTTCCTATTGAGCCAAGATAACATAAAATTTTATTTGACTCTTCAAAGCCAAGTTGTTTTACCAATACCATATCACGTGGTAATGGCTTGAACAATTCATAATCAGAGCAACATGGAATGATAGAAAACTTATCTATTTGTTCTTTTCTCACATTCATTTTTTTAATCTCATTCAACCCGGCATGGGTCAGGCTGATATTCAAGTCTGCCTCATTAAAAAACTGCAATTCTTTCTTCTTGAAATAATTATAAATGATTCTGTAAACAGGATTTTTAATATTCCACAAATCGCCATCAATGCGTTCATCGGGCCAGAAACCACGCATATCAAAAATAAATTTGGCATCAAACTTCTTCTTCATATCCTGCCCTATCATAGCAGAGAGATAGCTGCGACAGTGCACTGCATCATACTTATTTACTCTGTTCAAGCTATATGCTTTTCTGTACATACGGAAAACATCTAAAACTGATGATAGAACAGGTGGCCTTTTTGTGTATGGCAATGGATACCATCCAATGTTTAAAGAATCAAGCAGATTCCTAATTTCAGTTTCTTTAGTGCTAAACTTATCTGGCTTTTCGCAGCTGATAATATCAAAATGATGACCATAACCGACAAGCCCTTTCAGGTAGGGAATTACCTGTGACTGCCCAAGGTTATCTGTCATTCCATCATAAGAAATATAAAGTACATTCATAAAGCGTCCAAAAATATTGCATTTGAACCGAATTCAGATGCAATGACGAGCGAAAGAATAAACACTACATGCTCATATCCTGCATGCCTTCCGTATTTATCTTTTGATTTTTCCTCTTGAATAAGGAGGTGTCGAATTTTCCGAAGCGATAACTAAAGTTAAGTCTGAAAATCTGTGAATCACGCTTCCGCCAGCTATCCTGAATGTAAAAATCAGATTCAGAATGCACATCATTAATTCGTGTCTTGAAAATATCTGAAACATTAAGGGTAAGCGAGGCAGCTTTATCTTTAAGAAAATCATAACGCAAACCTGCATCAACACCGTAATTGGGTCTTACATAACCTTGTGCAGTGCTTTGTGTACCACCACCCATTGGTCCGCGTCCACCTCCGCTGTTTAATTGCAATGCCGTTTTGGAGTGATAATCTCCTGATAGGCTAACAGAAAAATTCTTGGGTAGCTTAAAACTGAGATTGAGTTTGGCAAACCAGCTAAATTGTTCTACTTTTAAATTTGACTCAATGTTTTTTCCGTTAATCATACTCTGATATGCATTAACATTTGAAGTAATGTCGAGCCAGTTTTTAATATTATTTTGTGCAGTTAATTCAACACCATAAGCATAGCTTGTGTTTGCATTTCTAAAGGTGCTGACTAATACGTTACGACCTAAAATAGTATCTACTTCATAACTTAAATAACGTGTAATTACACCATCAGTTTGTTTATAATAAATTGTTGCCATGAGTGTGTTTTTACGACTTATTGTTTTCATGGCCGATAATTCTACTGAATGTGTAAACTCCGGTTCTAAAGCAGGATTTCCCTTGCTGATATTTAAAGAATCGGAATAATCAGTGTAAGGAATTATCTGAAAAAAGTTAGGTCTGTTTATTCTTCGCGAATAGCTTATCTGCAAATCTGTCTTACCGGTCAGTTTATAGCTTGCTGATGCGCTAGGGAACAAACTAACCGGATAATTGGTGCTAAATTTCTGACCAGTTTGTGTCAGTTCACCTTCATAGAAAGAGCTTTCTGCTCTTAGTCCTGCCTGTAGCGATAATTTTTCAAATGACTTACTGTATGTTGCATAGGCGGCATAAACCTGATCTACATACTGATAGTTTGCTGTTTTATCAGGAATTAAAATATACTGCTGCTGCGAGTCGTCAAAAATAAAATTTTGATTTACACTGCTGTAATCACGCAATGCTCCACGCAATCCTGTTTCAATTTTTGATTTTTTATCCAGTGGAAAATCCATATCGGTCTGTGCTGTAACAAATGTATTTTCACCTTCAATACTTTGCTTCTGTATAATTGGATTACCGGAAACTTCACCATTGCCTAAAAAGTTTTGAGTGTTGTAGTTTCCACCCATATCACTTTTTACACTGTTAAAGTTAATATCAGCGGTCAATTCTTTTCCATCTTTAGGAAACAGGTGTTTGTAAGCAACGGTACCACCGGTATTTTTAAACTCACGTTTGCTTGAGGAATTTCTGTCTGATAAAGAAGTAGCTGTGTAGCCTGGAAACAAAGTATCTGTTTTTGTTTGTAAAAACTCCAGTGGTTTAAAAAAGCCATTCATATAACTGCCAGAAACAGTCAGGGTGTTTCTGTTATCTAAAAAAATATCAACTCCTGAGCGAATAAATCCAAAGTAGCCATTACTGGAATTACTATTACTCTGGCTGATAAAATTATCGGGAGTAGCGCCAAGTGTTTGTCTTTCGGTTAGTCCTGTTCCCTTTGATTTACGCTGGTTGAGGTTTCCACTTAAAAACACATTCACTTTTCCTTCGCGCACATTAAAATCTCCTCCTAAATTTATTCTTCCTCTTGAGTCTGCACCGGCACGAACCATACCATTATAGCCAATGCGTCTGTTCTTTTTCAATACTATATTCAAAATACCTGCCATCCCACCGCTGGCATCATATTTTGCTGATGGGTTAGTAATAATTTCAACTTCCTGAATTGCATCAGCAGGAATCTGATCTATAGTTAAAGTTGTTGGGCGACCATCAACAAATATTTGTGGCGCTGCATTACGTAAAGTTACATTCCCATCAATATCAACATTCACACTGGGAACCTGTTTAAGTACATCTTCAGCTGTGCCTCCTGCTGCAATTGGATTTTTCTCAACATTAAAAACTTTCTTGTCAGGCCGCAGTTCTAAAATCGGTGCAGTGCCATCAATCTGAACTTCTTGCAGTGCAACCACACTGGATTCAAGTTTTATGTTACCTAAATCTTTATCTATTGCATTAAGTGCCTGCTGCCAATTACTTCCCTGAACACCACCTTGAGGCATTTTTATTTCAAATTTAACTTTTTGCTCATAAGGCTTGTAGCCCATTGCAGCAATCTTAAATGTCAGCTCACCCATCACAGGCAACTGATCTAAGTTAAAATCGCCATTGCCCTGCGTTAGTTGTCCATTCAGTATATTTTCTTTTAATGTACCGGTACTGTCTTTTTTAAAAACAGAAATTTGCACTGCAGCAAATTCAACAGGTTTACCGGTTTTTGCATCCACAACCTTACCGTACAGCCGGCCTGCATTCATTCCTTTTTGCATCATCTGCTGCATTTGTGCATGTACCGTACTTATTTCAAATAGACTCAAGCTAACAAATAACGTGAGTCTGCAATAATTCAAAAATTTAAGCATCTCTTTTTCCTAATTTAATTCAATGGCGGCTGCAAAAGTATTTATAATAAACCCTAATTCTAATTAACAAAACACAATTGCAACAATAACACTTTTTTGCTCTTTAAAGTTTGAGCAGGATTTAAAACTTATTTCACCGCATTAAAACTCATTCTAAAATCATTAACTATCTCTTAAAAATAAAAGAAAAATTAACAACCATTAACATTAGAATTAAGAGTACATAAATGAAACTTGATTTTCACCTAACAATTTTAGCAACTGTACCTGCAATAATCTTCAGATCTGTAATTATTCCTGCTTCTTGAATATACTTTAGATTGAGTGCTAATTTATGTGGCATAATTTCCTGCACATAGGTTTGTTCAGGGTGGGCAGATTGTGCCAAAATCTCATTCTCATTGCTGTAATAAATGCTTGCATAATCTGTTATTCCGGGTTTTACATTTAACACCTTTAGTTGTTCAGCAGAATAACATGATACGTATTTTCGCACTTCCGGTCTTGGCCCAACAAGACTCATCTGTCCGGCAAGCACATTAAACAACTGTGGCAGTTCATCAAGTTTATACTTACGTAAAACATATCCGGCTTTGGTAATACGCGGGTCATGTCCACCAACAGTCAGTAATCCTTTGCTGTCAGAATCCGGACGCATGGTCCGGAATTTAAGGATACCAAAATCTTTTCCTCCTTTACCTACTCTGATTTGTTTGTATAAAACATTTCCTCTGCTATCGGCTTTAATCCACAATGCAATGAGTAATAACAATGGCAAGAGTATAACAATTGCTGTTAATGATACTACTACATCAAAACATCGTTTAACCATGACGCAAAGATAGTTGCTGCAATTCTACCTGCGTTGAATAATAATTGTATTTAAAAACAATCCGGTTAATCTCTTAAAGTAATTCTCCGGCAAGGTTTGCAAGCTCACTGCGTTCTCCTTTTTCTAAAGTGATATGAGAATAGAGATGTGAATTTTTCATCTTATCAATTACATTACTCAGTCCATTACTATGTGCATCAAGATATGGTGTATCAATCTGAAACACATCTCCCGTAAAAATTATTTTAGTTCCTTCACCCGCACGGGTAATGATAGTTTTTACTTCATGCGGTGTCAGATTCTGAGCTTCATCAATGATAAAACAAATATTACTCAAGCTTCGTCCACGGATATATGCAAGTGGTGTGATATGTAATTTCTCATTCTCTACCATATCAGCAATTTTCTGATACTCTTTATCGGTTTCACGATATTGGCTTTGTATGTATTTTAAGTTATCCCACAAGGGCTCCATGTATGGATTGATTTTTGATTTTATGTCACCTGGAAGGTAGCCGATATCTTTATTGCTAAGTGGAACAATTGGTCGTGCCAGATAAATCTGCCGGTAATTCATTTTTTGCTGCATAGCCGATGCCAATGCAATTAATGTTTTACCTGTTCCTGCAACACCCTGAACAGTTACCAATAAAACATTCGGATTCATTACAGCATGCATAGCAAATGCCTGCTCAGCGTTACGGGGTTTTATGCCATAGGCATGATCTTTATGAATGCGTTCTATCCTATCAGTAGCAGGATTATAATATGCCAATGCAGAGGAGCCTTCAGCTTTACTTTTAAGAATAAAATAATGATTGGCAACAGGGCGTGATTTTACTAAATCTTTCCACTTGCAAAAACCATCCTGATACAATGCATCAATAAATTTCTTAGGGACATTGTTAAGTTCTGATTTACCGGTATAAAGTCCTTCAATATCTTTTATTTTTCCGGTCATATAATCTTCTGCCTGAAGGCCGAGTGACTTAGCTTTCAGTCGCAAATTGATATCTTTACTTACGAGAACAATATTGCGTTCATTGGTTTCGTGCTTCAATGCAAGTGCTGCATTGATGATATTATGGTCAGCTTTTTTCTCCCCAAAAACTTTATTGGCATCAACACCATTACCACTCTCATCCATCAACACTTTAAACTTTCCTTTAGTAGAACCATTAAGCGGAATCCAGTCACCCAGTGATGCTCCCGAACTTAACTTATCGAGTGCTCTGATAAACTCCCTTGCTTCGAAATTAATTACGTCATTTCCCTTTTTAAACCGATCTATTTCTTCAAGTACCGTAATAGGGATGGCCACATTGTGTTCTTTAAAGTTAGTTATTGCGTTGTGGTCGAAAAGGATGCAAGAGGTATCGAGTACGAATACTTTGCGATCTTGTTTTTTTGCCATGCTAAAATTTGTTTGGTCTATGACAAATATATGGCCGGCATCACAGGTTGAAAACTTAAATCATTGCTTTATTACACAAAGGCTTGTTAATAACAGATTGGCTACGGACAACGCATCCTACCTCTGTTATTACAGAAGAATTCTACAATTGATGTGGCAATAGATTTTTGCTTTTAATATTAAGAAATGGGTAGACAATTTTTGTAAGATACAATCCGCATGCCGGTGCTGCATGTCCTGCTTTTCGTCTGTTGCGTGCAGCAATAATATTTTCAAAGTCGTTGAGATTAATTTTCCCAATTCCCACATCAGTCATTGTTCCTATCAATGCCCGCACCATTCCTCTTAAAAATCTGTCGGCTGTGATTTCAAACATTAATCCTCCATTATTTTCTGACCATTTTGCATGAGTAACTTTACACAGACTTGTCTTACTCTGAGCACGCGTTTTACAAAAACTATTGAAGTCGTCATGCTTTAAAAGTATATCAGCAGCTTTCTGCATGAGTGAAACATCAAATTTCCGGTAATAACAACCTGAGAACTCCTCTAAAAAACCATTCTTATAGGTGTGGATGTAATACTGATATGTTCGACTTACAGCATCATATCGGGCATGGCAATCGTTATCAACAACATGTAAATCTAAAATTGTAATATCATTGGGTAAAATTCCGTTTAACTGATAAAGAAAATTTTTATGGTCTTTTATTATGGGAGCATCAAAATGTGCAAAAAACTGTATGGCATGAACGCCCGTATCAGTACGGCCACAGCCCGTAGTTTCAATTGGTTTCACTGCAGAACCATTGATGAGCATGCCCAAAGCTTCATTAACTTTCTGCTGCACAGCAACTGCATTCTTCTGTATCTGCCAGCCACTGTAACGGGTCCCCTTAAAAAATAATTCAAGAAAATATCGTTGCATAGTGTACAAAAATAAACTATCTGATTTATGCTTTGAATAGTATATTTGCCAAATCTATTACTTAACACAAATTAACAATCTATTTCACATTCTTTTCACAGCTAAACTTTTAAACTTGCATCGCAAATAAACATCACTATTTATGTTTGATATCAGAGAAATAAACGAAAAAATCCAGCGCGAAAGTGAATTCATTGACCTTTTGCAATTAGAATTGAGCAAGGTAATTGTTGGACAGAAATACATGGTAGAAAGACTACTCATTGGCTTACTCTCCAATGGTCACTTATTGCTAGAAGGTGTTCCTGGTCTTGCTAAAACATTAGCCATTAAATCACTTGCATCTGCAATTGATGCACGCTTTAGCCGTATTCAGTTTACTCCTGATTTATTACCTGCAGATTTAGTAGGAACATTAATGTATAATCAGAAAAAAGAAGAATTTGCAGTTCGCAAAGGGCCCATTTTCGCCAACTTTATTTTAGCTGATGAAATAAACCGCGCCCCTGCAAAAGTACAAAGTGCTTTGCTTGAAGCAATGCAGGAAAAACAAGTTACTATTGGAGATGAGACTTTTAAACTTGATGAGCCTTTTCTGGTACTTGCCACCCAGAATCCTATTGAGCAGGAAGGAACTTATCCATTGCCTGAAGCACAATTAGATCGTTTTATGCTCAAGGTGGTTATCGGATATCCAACGCGTGAAGATGAGAAATTAATTATTCGTCAGAATTTATCACAGGAAAAAAATAATATCACGCCAGTTATCCGCACTTCAGATATCCTTAAAGCAAGGCAATTGGTTCGCGAAGTTTACATGGACGAAAAAATAGAAAAATATATTATTGATATTGTTTTTGCCACACGTTTTCCTAATGACAACAAACTAGGAAAAATTGCACAACTCATCAACTATGGAGGATCGCCACGTGCAAGTATTAATCTTGCTCTTGCAGCAAAAACTTATGCTTTTATAAAACGCAGAGGTTATGTTATTCCTGAAGATGTACGTGCTATTTGTCATGATGTAATGCGTCATCGTATTGGCTTGACTTATGAAGCAGAGGCAGAAAACTATACAACAGATATGGTGATTAACGAAGTACTTAACGTTGTTGAAGTACCTTAATACTTTAAACCATTTAACAAATTTCTTTCAACAGAATCAATAAACAATTGCCAACGCTGTGGATGCAACAGAACTGATAAAAAAAGTCCGGAAGATTGAGATCAAAACAAAAGGTCTTTCAAACCAGATTTTTTCAGGTGAATACCATTCGGCTTTCAAAGGCCGGGGCATGGCTTTTAGCGAGGTGAGAGAATATATACCGGGTGATGATATCCGCTCAATTGACTGGAATGTTACTGCACGTTTAAATCATCCCTATGTAAAAGTTTTTGAAGAAGAACGTGAATTAAATGTGATGCTGATAGTAGATGTTAGCGCATCCGGTAATTTTGGAACACAAAAACAATTTAAACGAGAGTTGATAGCAGAAATCTGTGCTGTACTTTCTTTCTCTGCAATACAAAACAATGATAAAATAGGAATAATTTTATTTAGTGATAAGATTGAGAAGTTTATTCCTCCAAACAAAGGCCGCTCTCACATTTTACGCATCATTCGTGAATTAATAAATTTTGAAGCTGAAAGTAAAGGCACATCAATAGTTGCAGGACTTCAATTTTTAAGTAATGCCATAAAGAAAAAGAGTATTGCATTTTTAATTTCTGACTTCTACGACCCTGCTGTTGGCAAACCCAAAAGCATGCTTGAAGATTCATTGAAAATAGCCAATCGCAAACATGACCTAGTAGTCTTAAAGATAAATGACTTACGTGAATCAGAATTGCCTGACATTGGATTGATTAATATTTATGATGCAGAAACCGGTCGCGAGCAACTTGTTGATACCTCAAGTGCTATTGTCAGAAAGAATTATCAGCATCAACGACAAATACGCAATCACCAAATTAATGGTCTATTAAGCAAAAGTGGAATTGACAAAGTAGAATTATTTACAGGACAGAACTATATTCAACCATTGATGAAACTTTTTAAGAACAGAGTTAAAAAATGAAAGAATTCAGTAACCGCCTTGCTGCTCTGCTTATATTAGTATTACTTACTACACCTTGTGTATTTGCACAGAATGCAACTGCTGTTCTTCAACTTGACACTAACCGAATTGTTGCAGGGCAACAAATAACAGCAAAACTTCGTTTTACTGCACCTTCAGACTATCAAACAAAATGGGTAACCATTCCTGATACATTTGGTGGTATTGATGTTATTTCGCGCTCGACAATTGACACTTTACCTTCTGCCAACAAAAACTTAATTACACGTGAGCAAAAATTTACACTTACTGCTTTTGACTCTGGCTTTTTTGTAATCACTCCATTTGTATTTAATTATACCAAACCTGGAGATACCACAAATTATACCGTAGAAACACAAGCACAATTACTGACTTCAAACCTGATGCCCGTTGACACCAGCAAAGCTATACATGATATTAAAGGAACCATTGACGTTGGACTAACCTGGCAAGAAATTGTAATGTATGCGTCAATAATATTGTTGTTAATTGCAATAATCTGGTATGTTGTCTATCGCCTTAGGAAGAAAAAACCACAGGTGGCAATAACTATTCCTGAAGCACCAAAACGACCTGCGCATGAAATTGCTATTGAACAACTAGAGCATCTTCAGCAAGAAAAATTATGGCAGCAAGGTGATTTCAAAATGTACTACACACAGCTTTCAGACATAATGAGAGCATACATAAGCAATCGCTGGAGTTTTGATGCTATGGAAAGTACAACTGATGAGATAATGCATAGCAATACCGCATTACAATTAAGTGCCGACAATTTTAGCAGACTGAAAAACACATTAACTTTAAGTGACTTGGCAAAATTTGCAAAATTTACACCTTTGAGTAGTGAAAATGAGCAGGCAATGACAGATGCTTTCATATTTGTAAATGAAACCAAGGTTATTCCAACTGCAAAACCACAAGAACAGGTTAAGTTATAAAATATGAGTTTATTTGATAACATACAATTTGCTTATCCTCAGTTTTTCTGGTTGCTGTTGCTAATTCCGGCTATGCTGTTATGGCAATGGAAAGTTACTTCGGCAAAAAAGGTCAGACTTAAATTTTCTACTGATGATGGTTTTCAAAATTACCAACCAAGTTTCAGACAGCGTTTGGTATTCATGCCGTTCTTATTTCGAATCCTTTGTGTAATCTGCATCATCATTGCACTTGCACGCCCACAGTCATCATCACAGGCACAACAAGTTTCAACAGAAGGTATTTCAATTGTTTTAGCAATGGACATTTCTGGCAGTATGCTTGCAGAAGATTTTAAACCCAATAGAATTGAAGCTGCAAAAAAAGTGGCTATTGATTTTATTGATCATCGCCCCAATGATTTAATTGGTTTGGTAATTTTCAGTGGGGAGAGCTTTACGCAGTGCCCATTAACTTCAGACCATGCTGTATTAAAAAATCTAATGTCGAAAATTGAAAGTGGCATGTTGACAGACGGCACTGCTATTGGTGAAGGATTGGCAACAGCAGTAAATCGTTTGAAAGATGCTAAGACAAAAAGTAAGGTTATTATTTTGTTAACTGATGGTGTGAATAATGCCGGAGCAATTGCACCATTAACAGCAGGTGAAATAGCTAAAACTTTTGGGATAAGAGTTTATACAATTGGTGTTGGAACCGTTGGTATGGCCCCATATCCGTTTAAGACAATATTTGGAATTCAGTACCAGAATGTTCCTGTGCAGATTGATGAAGAAATCTGTAAACAAATATCTGATGCTACAGATGGAAAATATTTCCGTGCAACAAACAATAAAACTTTAAAAGAAATATACTCAGAAATTGACAAACTCGAAAAAACAAAAGTTGAAGTAACTGAGTTTAGACGTCACAGCGAAGAATATTTTAATTATGCATTGGCGGCAGGAATATTTTTTGCAATAGAATTATTGTTAAAATATACTTGGTTAAGAAAACTTACTTAATATTATTAAAGCATAAAAATGTTTCGTTTCTCACATAGTTTAATTTTATATGGTCTTGCTCTGATACCGCTATTTATCATTTTATATGTGAGCCTGGTTAGCTGGAGAAAAAAATCACTAAAAATATTTGGTGATATAAATCTGGTAAAATACCTCACACCGGGTAAAGCATATACCAAACCATTGCTCAAATTTATTCTCTTGATGACGGCTTTTCTATTCCTGATAATTGGAATTGCCGGGCCACAGGTAGGAACCAAATTAGAAACTGTTAAACGCAAAGGTGTTGATGTCATCATTGCACTCGATGTAAGCAACAGCATGAATGCCGAGGATATTAAACCAAGTCGTTTGGAGCGGGCAAAACAATCTATTTCACGATTAATTGATCAAATGCAAGGTGACAGAATCGGTTTGATAGTCTTTGCCGGAGAAGCCTATACACAACTGCCTATCACCACAGACTATGGAGCTGCGAAATTATTTCTTTCAACTGTCAATACTAACATTGTTCCAACGCAGGGAACAGCCATAGGGAAAGCTATTGATCTGGCAACATCATCTTTCGGCACTGAAGACTCTTCGAAAAAAAACAAAGCTATTATTGTTATTACTGATGGAGAAAATCATGAAGATGATGCGATAGCCGCAGCTAAAGAAGCCTATAAAAATAATATTACAGTTCATACCATAGGTATGGGTACAGTTAATGGAGCTCCTATTCCGGTTTATACAAATAACCAGCGTACTGGATTTATGCAGGACAATAACGGTCAGACTGTAATTACTAAAATTGATGAGCAAACCTTAGCAGAAATTGCACAAGCCGGAAACGGTAAATTTATAAGGGCAACAAATAGCGATGATGGACTTAGTATTATTATGAAGGAAATCAATGCTATGCAAAAAAACGAATTTGGCAGTAAAATGTTTACAGATTATGCAGACCAATTTCAATATCTTTTAGGTGTAGCATTATTTCTTATTATCTTAGAGTTTCTGATTTCAGAAAAAAGAAGCAGATGGATGGAAGAATTAAATTTATTTGGCGATGGTGATGAAAAAAAGTAATATTCTTATATTGTTTTTCATGTCAATGTATTTTGTAGCTCATTCACAAAATGATAAACCATTGGTTCGTGAGGGCAATAAAGAATATAAAAACGGAAAGTTTGATCAGGCAGAATCCAGCTATCGAAAAGCAATTGAAAAAAATGGCAGTAGTGTGGCAGGACGATACAATTTAGGTAATGCACTTTACAAACAAAATAAATTTGATGAAGCTGCCGGAGTTTATCAAAACCTGAACAATGAAAAACTTTCTTCAGATGTTAAAGCTAAGTCTCTGTATAATCTTGGCAATGCTATGATGAAATCAGAAAAATATAAGGAAGGAGCAAATGCTTATAAAGAAGCTTTAAAGCTTAGCCC
>Ga0138256_10002280_pt1 | contig 20641 bp, 22 predicted proteins | sample KNB2016incub_MG_FD_105486 | JGI IMG/M metagenome (GOLD analysis project Ga0138256, IMG submission 105486) | Active sludge microbial communities from wastewater in Klosterneuburg, Austria - KNB2014incub_MG | ecosystem: Engineered > WWTP > Activated sludge > Unclassified | place: Austria... | reverse complement strand
TGAACCCTGGATCTACAATGACATTTTTTTAAGTAACGATCCCGAAATCGAAATTTTCCAAGGGTCAATTTATGATGCTCTTAAAGAAAATGGTGGTCATCTTGATCGTGTTGCGGCTGAATCTTTCATTGCAAAAATTCCAGAAGCAGAGCGCCCCGCACGTGTGTTTGGGCAATTTAAACATTTAGTAGGAAGAGTCTATGGAAACTATGACGCGAAAATCCACCGCATCCCTCCGTTCCCTATTCCGCGCTCTTGGCCTGTATACTGTGCGATTGACCCTCATCAACGTAAACCAAATGCTGCGTTATATTTGGCAGTATCTCCTGAAGAAAATTGGTACATCTGCAATGAGGTTTATTATCAGGCAGGCATTGAAGATTTCGGGCGTGAGGTTTTGGATGTCAGCCGTCAGTATAGTGTAGTGACGCATTTGATCGATTCCTCTTCTGAAACTCCAGACTGGAATAAAAGAGAAACTGCAAGATCACGCTTGCGAAAAATAGGTCTGCACACCAGACTTGCAAGGAAACGAAACCAAAAAACAGTTTCAAGAATGCTTGTTCAGCAAGCACTAGAAGGGAAAGATGGAACCAATGAACCCTGGTTATTCTTGTTCGATACTTGCAAACAAACTCATCACGAATTCATGAATTATGTTTGGGATGATCGTAAGAACGAAGATGTTCATGGAATCAGTGAAGAGGTGAAAAAAATTAATGATGAATGCTTGGATTGTCTTCACTACATTGTGGTGGAAAAACCAAGATATTCAATGCCGCAAATTCTACAAACTTCATTTCAAGAAGAGGATTAATTATGGAAGCAATACCAGAAGAAAGCAACAAGCCTGCAAAGGTGGATGAGGTTGATCGTTACATGATGATTGATTTTGATGAAGACGCAATCATGACTAAAATCATTCGTGAGAAAGCCAGGATCGATGAGTCTCGTTCAGAATGGTATCGAAGGAAATTAGAGTATCTTTATCAGTGGGATAATTTTGTTGATTATAAGCATGCTCCAATCATCGAAGGTCAACCCTACTTTCATATTCCAATCACACATGAAAAAATGCAGGCATGGCATGCCCGTATGTACAAGACCATTACTTCTCTCGATCCCATGTTCACAGTTCGTCCTTTAAACGATGTGACACTTCAAGAGATCATGGCCGTCAAAGCCACGATGCAATGGTATTTGCGGGATGAGATAAATAATGAGCAAGGAATAAAGCCAGTCCTTGACGAGTTGCTTTGGGATTTAGGTTCAGATGGATGGGCTTGTCTTTATAAACGTTGGGATATTATTCAGCGGCAATTTTTAGATCTTGTTCCAAATTTAGATGTGGCAGCTTTTAGAGAAGAAGCAAGAGATCTAAATTCAGAAATGGCGCAGGCGAAAAAAAGAGGACGACCACCTTCTAAGAAAAAATTCTATAAAGAAATCACAAAAGTTATCACTACCTTCTCAGGTGTTGTTCTAGAAACAATCCCTCATGAATGTATGTATTTTCAGGAGTACATTCCAACCAGTGGGGATCTGAATTATCCAGCAATGCTCATCGTGGACACAATACGAAGTGAAGAAGATTATCTTCGTGGAAAACAGCAAGGAACATTCAATCCTGATGCAGTAGATATTTGCTTAGAAAAAGGAAAAGGACTTGTAGACAGCGAGAAAACAAATTTGATGCAAGAGAGGCGTAGACTTCAAGGTATTGGCGATACGATGGAATATCGTAATGATGAATACTCCACAGACATTGTTTTTTTAAGAGCAGATCTTGATGAAGATGGCGTGGTGGAGGAATATGTTTTTACTGTAAACCTCAAAGCAAAACAATTCCTAAGAAAAACTTACCTAGATCGTATGTGTCGAAATGGGAAGAGACCTATCTACAAGTTTGATTTGATGAAGCGTCCTAGAAGCGCCTATTCACGAGGCTTTCCTGAGATGTTATATTCTTTGAATGCTGAAGTAGACGACTTTCACAACGTTCGTAGAGCATCTGGATTGATTGCCAATATTCCGTGGGGTTTTTACCGGGCGACATCTGGCCTAGATAAAGAAGCAATCGAAGTTGCTCCTGGAAAGTTTTATCCTGTAGATGATCCTTCGACCGATGTGAAGGCAATGAATTTTCCAAACGTTACCTCCTGGGCTTTACAAGAAGAACAGCTCGCTCAATCTTATGCGGATCGACTTACCGCGATGCCTTCTTACATGCAAGGAGTTGTGTCAGGTCCTGTAGGTCCACTTCGTTCAAACTCAGGTCTACAAAGTTTACTTCAAGAAGCACAGCTTCCTTTGGATGTTTACTTAGACAGATTTAGAACAAGCTTCGATAAACTTCTTCGAGGAATTTTGTCAGATATTGGAACGAGATTAGATCCTATAATTTGGCTAAAAGTATTGGGTGAAGGTGGGGAGCCTCTTTTTGATAAGAGAACTGGGCAGATGATAAAAGAGCCAATCTTAAGAGAGTATCTCACAAATGGTAGATACAAATTTGATATCGCTGCAAACGATGCACAGTTCAATCCAGAAAAGGAAAGACAAGATGCTCTTGCAGTAGGTCAAATGCTCATCACTCAAATGGCGGTTCAGACTGGGATCGTTACCCCAGAGAACATGTATTATATTTATAGGGACATGCTGGACAAAACAGGAAAAAGAGAAATCGATAAATATATCACAAAGCCTGAGATGAGTCCAAAGCCATTGAATCTTTATGGGGAGATAACCTCTCTCACCAATGGGCATATGCCGATGATCGTTTTGAATGATGATCATGAACAGAAGATTAATGGGCTTGTAGCTTTTGTAGAATCAGAAGACTATCAACTTGGAAAACAACAAAAGAACATCCACCCTCTTTCCGATCAGATGTTTAATCAAGCAATCCAAACACATAAAAAATATTTAGACATGCTTGGCTCTATGCCTGCAATGCCTAATCAATCAGGTCTTGAGATGCCTGTTACTATGGGTGCTCGACAGGCTGGTGTCGGTCCAGGGCAAAGCAATCAAGACCAGTTAGCAAAACAAGGAGCACAAAATGGAAGTCCTCAGCCGCAAGCAGGCCCTCGAGCTGCTGTTTCAAATGCCGGAATGGTCGGAACTGGTGAAGCTTGAGAATGAGCTTAGAGAACGTGCGATCCTAGATCATATCGCCGTTCCAATCAGTGATCCAAATAGAGCCGTAACTACAGCTTATTGGAAAGGTCGAATTGATGCGATTTTAGATATTTGGAAAACCAGAGATCTTATTCGCAAACAAACAAAGAAAGGAGGAAACAATGCCCACAATGAAGAACAGGAAGACGACGAATAAAAATTCGTCTGGCAAAGCGAAAGCAATGCCTAAAGCTAAGCCTGCGCCTATGGCAAAAGCCCAAGCAAAAATGAAAAAATGTTAACCTTAAGGAGATAAGATTATGAGTGAAACCACTCAACAAACTGATCAGTCTCCACTGAACTTTCAAAAGTTCAGTGAAGACTTTTCAAAAGAACTCGCAAAAATCTCAAGTGGGATGACCGATCTTGGGAAAAAAGTAGAAGATAAAACAACTGCTTTAGAAACCAAAGTGGAGAGTCTAAAATCAAAAGGAGATGAAGATGATAGCGGAAGCAAATTCTCTGATTACGACAAAGAAGAAAACCAAAAAATCGAACAACTCGCTACAAAAATTGCTGACAAAAAAATCACCCAGCTTGAGCAGAAATTTGAAGCCAGCAAAAAATACGAAAATGAATGTATTTCTTGGGACAAAAAAGCGGGCGAAGACTACCCCCATATAAGATTGCCAGAAGTTCGAACAAAAGTTGAAGCAGAACTTGCGACGATGAAGGTTATCGGAAAGTCAAAAGATGGGCAAAATCTTTATGAGCCTGATGCTGTTTATAATGCCTCCGCACGCGTGATTGCTCGCATGAGCGCGAATGGTCAGCTTGGGAAAATTCCTGATCCAGAAAGTCTCGACTTTGGAAGTTACAGTCCACAAATTAAAGGAAAGGGCGTGAACGAAGTTCAGCTCGCAATATCAGAACGTTTGGGGATTAAACCAGAACGAGCAAAAGAGATTTACAAAAATTTTCAACCTAGGAGAAGAAATTAGTTGACTAGTAGAGTCTAGAACTCTACCATAAAACTAATTCAATTCACTTATGAAAAACGAACAAACAAAGCAAACTGGTCCTTCTGGGGCTCTTTCTGGCAATCAGTCATATCGAAATGCCATTATTCCTCAAGATGGGTTTATGGTTGGCAACATGCAGCCAGACAGAGAGTATCGTTTTGTTTCCCGTACCTATTTAGAAAAATCAGGTGGCTTTGATCGTCGTGGATGGGAACCCATTACTGCGGCCAATAGCAAGGGCGAGTGTTTGATTTCCCCTTGGGGCAATCATGCTTCTGAGGGGACTGACGTAAAAAATGGTGATCTCGTTTTAGCCTTCATGCCTAAAGATCGTGTAGAGTTGAAACGAGCTGCAAATGCTTATAGAAAAGGCTTATCTGATGCTGCTTTGAATAGGTTGCGCGGTCGACGTGGTGATGGTGTCGAAAGCATGGATGTTACTATCCAAAGACCTGGGAAGAACAGTGAACAGCTAGGTTTCAAATGATTAAATTGGAGGAATAAATGGCAAACAGAGATAATCCAAATGGATTCACTCCTGTCCGACACTTAACGGGCGGGGAAATTCGTACTGAAGCAATTAAACTTGCTGCTGCAAATGCTGCGATTGGTGTGGGAGATTTGCTCTCTCGTACTAACGCTGGTGTTTTCGACAGATGGGCTTCTGGTGCTGTGTCGGGTGTAGCTGCTCAGTCTTCAAGCGCAAGCTCGGGGGCAGAAATTTCAGCATACATTGATCCAAACATTGTTTTTGCGGCTCAAACCGATGATGGTACTGGGACTTTAACTGCTCAGACTGGATTAAATTTGAATGCCACCGCTATCGCTGGAACTCCAGTAAATGGTCGTTCTATTTATGAGATTGATGAATCTAGCGGTGCTACTACAGCAGACTTACCTTTGAAAGTGATTGGGATTTCTAAACAAGTTGGAAATGCTTTTGGCGCGTTCAACCGATTAGAAGTTGTGATCAACAACCATGATCTTAAAGGTGGAACTGGTACCGTAGGAATCTAATAAATAGAATTTTAATGGAGGATTAAATGATTAATCGTGCGATAACACCTGATACGTTTTTTGAAAATGCGCTCCCAGCGTTAGAAGAAATTTATTTCTCAGCCAAAGATCAGTTCCCTGACATGATCAGAGAGCTTGCTAATTTTAAGCCTGGATCTGGTTGGGGAACTCAAACCACTGAACAAACTGGAGTTGGAATTGCTGGTGTAATTCCCGAAGGTGGTTCGATGGTGTATGACGACATCATGCAAGGGAATGCGAAAACCTTCACCTACCTGAAATATGGAATTGGTGTGAAGGTTACTGAGGAAATGATCGAGGATGATAAATGGGATCAGGTGACTGACATTTATCGATCTCTTGGCGCTTCCATTCATCACATTCGCCAACAGCTCTTCTTCGACAATTTTAATAATGGATTTACTGTAGCAGGATATGATGGTGTTCCTTTATTCTCTACCTCACATCCTTTGGTGAAAGCTGGCGGACTTCAAGCTAACAAACCTAGTGTTGATGCGGATTTGGCAGATGCTTCTTTAAAAGAAGCTTTGACCAACATTGCCAACTGGTTGACTCATGAAGGTCTGAAAACTTATTTCATGCCTAAGACTTTGCTTGTTTCCACAGCTGGAATCTATGATGCAAAAATTTTAACAAACTCTGATTATCGTCCTGGAACATCCAATAACGATACCAACGTTTTAAAAGACTATGCTTTGAAACCAGTATATTCTCCTTACCTTACTGACACTGATGCTTGGTTTATAGGTTGTACCGAACATAAGCTGATGTTCTATGAACGTAAGGCTCCTTCAATGAAATCCTTTGAAGACTTCGACGCAGGTTGCTTGAAGTCTAAAGTCACCACCCGCTTTGATACTGGACACGGTTCTTGGTTTGGATGGTACGGATCAACTGGAGCTTAATAGGAGACTACAATGCCTGGATCGAATTTTTTCTCTAAAGTTTCAGATACTCTTGAGATCGCATTGACGGATGCAACAGGGTTGGCGGTGCTAGCAAGATGCTTAGGCGCCGCCCCCACTCCTGCAAATGTATTCCAACATGGATGTTTGATTTTGAGAGTAGATAGTGGTGATGGTGTCGGTGCAATGTACCAGAATACTGGTACAAGTGCCGTCCCTGTTTGGACATTAGTGCCGCTTAGCGGTGGAGGAAGTGGTCTCTCCACAACTCTGACTGCTGCTCATCTTTATGTCGGAAATGGTTCTAACGTAGCAACTGATGTTGCTGTCACTGGGGACATTTCTCTAAGCAACGCTGGCGTCACAGCGATAGTGAACGATGCAGTCACCACTGCAAAGATTTTGGATGCGAATGTCACAAAAGCAAAATTAGCCGCTGGTATTAGTGGAACACATATGGTTGTCGCGGCAGGAACTTATACTTCTGTCGGTGGAGGCACAACTGAAACTATCAGTGCGGCGGCAGTCACTACTAGTGATATCGTGCAAGTTTCTGTTAGAGTGCCTGGAGCAACACCAAGAAGTGTGGTGGCAGCTGTTGCGGCTTTGGGCTCTATCACTGTCACGATGAGTGGAGATGCATCGATAGACCACATTCTCCAATATACTGCATTTAGAGCTACAACTTAAAAAAATATTGATTCTAACGCCTAATAAAACCCTGCGCCCGAACAGGGGCATGAAAGGCTCAAATGGGAAAAGTTTACGCTAGAGAATCCGGTTCTCTTGACGGCCTCATCACAAGTGTTGCCAATGGACAGCTAGGAAACGCAAATACTTCTTACACCTATCTTGATTTTTTAAGAGATGGGTTTAAACATGGATCTGTTCAACACATTATCCAGAATACAACTCTTACTTTAGAGATGTGTAATTTGGGTGTTGATGATTTTCATGGACAAACATTGGCGGCTACAGCATCTGCAACAGATGGAACTGGAGCTACAGTTACAGCTGTTTCACTGGCTTCTTCATTTTCTGCCGACACAGACTTAAATCAAATTTACATCCGAATTGTTCAAGACGACACTACTCCATCCAACGTTGGTTTAGAACGAGAAGTTGTTGGGCATGTGGGCGCCACAGGAGTTCTTACTCTTAGCTCTCCTATTGGAGCTGTGACCTCTGGGGTTACTAAATTTATTTTAAAAGATAACCCAAATAAATATGGCCGCTGTGTCTCCGACCCAACCACTGCACAATGGAGTGATGTCACCTCAATTTTAACTGCGGCAACTTCACATACTTCTTCTGGCGTTTGGTTTTTCGATACTGACATCGTGGTAGAAAGATTCAGGATCAAAAGAGTAACGAGCAATTCTACCAATGCATTATCGATTAGAGTAAGTAGGGGGCGTTAATGTCTAGTTCAAGGACTTCTCAGCCAGCCGACAGTGGAGAGAGCACCACCACCTACACCTCTGCGTCAACGACAGGATGGACTGCTTACAATGGTAATGGAGCAGCCTCGATTGATGGTGGATTTAAAATTGCTCTTTTAGCTGCGCAATCATCTTCGGCCGCATACCCAGATACAACTTCGCCAAAATATTATCGTAATATTGCCGCAGATATTGCAGGCTCTGAAGATTTTACGATTTGGGCACGTATTGTTTCTGCGAGTATGGTGTCTGAGCAGAATATTGGAATTGCTCTTGGAGATTCGTCTGATACGACAAACGTTGGGATTTGTGCATTCACTGGCTCAGCAGGGCAGCTTACTTGTACCCCATTTGCTAGCAATGGATACATTGGTGCTCCTTCTGGAGTAGTGGCTTTGGATGGCACAGGATGGCTTGGAATCTCTAGGCGTGGTGGTTTATATTCTGCTCTGGGAGGTACTGGTACAGTTAAACTTCCACCCACTCAATACGCATCATGTATGACAGCAACAGTAAGCTCTAATGGCTATTCTATTCCTACCAGGTTTACAATTTGGGCGCAAAAATTTGGTGGAACAGATATGAATGGTGTCTTTGATGATATCATTATTATTAAAAGAGGGTAAATGTCTGACTCAAGAACATCAGAGAACCCTGCCTCGGGCGGAGGCTATTGGACCCCATTAGGGGTTACAAGCACTACAGTGGGTGGCATTGCCTCTGGAACAGATCTTGGAACTAGCCCAGTTCTAGTACAGACAACATTGAGGAGTGAATTGTATCCATATCAAGGTCCACTGGTTTCTTTATCATTAAATCCAGCCGCTGGAACGAGAGAAATTGGGACTTCTATTGCAACTCCAGTTTTGGCTCCGACAACAACACGAAGAACAAATCCAATTACAAGCTTAACCCTTAGCAGGTCTGGTACTGGTTTAATTCACACTTATCCCAGCCCTAATCCAGCTGGAGGTTCTGAAACCCCTTACACAGACACATCAGGAGCTGTGAGTAGTAATACTACTTACACGGCGACAGTAGGTGATGGGACAAGCTCAAGCTCAGGAACTGCATCATATTCATTTTTACCTGGAAGATATAATGGTGTTTCGACAAGTGCGATTTCAACTGGTGCAGGAATTATTTCAGCCTTTGGCGCTAGCATCGTATTGACGAGCACAAGAGCCGCCTCATTTACTTTTGATTGCTCTGTGGGTGGTGGGTCGAATTTTTGCTATGTTGCATATCCAACCTCATTTGGATTGCCTAGCTCAACACTTTTCAACGGATTTACTTTTACAGATTATTCGGTAACCACAGTTTCGCTTACAAACGCATCAGGATTTACTCAGAATTATTATATTTTAAAAACAAATAATGCTTACAGCGCCGCAAGTGTGTCTTGGCAAATTTTATAGGATAAAAAATGTCTGTTGTTCCTGGTATAGTTTTGGGTGGTGCTGCTGTTCCTTCGGACAGTGCAGACACTTATCCTGTCACAGACCCTCAATGGGGACTTGGCGGGATGAGAACGGTAACGTCCATAGCAGATAGAAATGCTATTCCAGTTCCACGTCTTCAAAAGGGGATGTTGGTTCATGTGACAGCAGACGGGAACACCTATGCCTTAAAAGACACTTGGGGCGGAGCGCTTTCTGTTGATGGTGATTGGCAAGTTTTTACAACAACTCCAGGGGGAGCAAGCTGGACACCTCAGGGAGTAACGACTGCGACTGTAGGGGGCGTTGCTGCTGGTACAGACCTTGGGACTGTTCCAGTAGCAATTGAAACAACTTTGAGATCTGCATTTTATCCATATCAAGGACCGTTAGTTTCTTTAGCAATTTTGCCAGCGGCAGGATTGAGAGAATTTGGGGACACAGTTACAAGCCCAGTTCTCACTCCAACAACGACTCGCAGATCAAACCCGATCACCACTCTTACTTTAAGCAGATCTGTTGTCGGCGTGATCAGCACTTATGCTACACCCAATCCTGCTGGCGCAACAGAAGCTCCGTATACAGATACTGGAACTCCTGTTGGAGTGAATACTACTTATACAGCCACAGTGGGAGATGGAACGAGCACATCAACGGCAACAAGAACTTACTCATTCTGCTATCCATATTATTATGGGGTTGGTGCTCCAGGACTAAGTGGTGCTGCAATTGCTGGTTTAACTAAGGTTATCCAGTTGCAGGCAAATACGCTCACAACTACATCTCCAAGTACTCAAGTATACTATTTTGCATATCCTGCGGCATATCCAAATTTAAGCAGCATTTTAGATCAAAGCGGTTTTGAAACGATCGCAGATTACACCTTGAGAACTGTTTCAATCACTGGACTAGATGGAACCTCACAGAGTTATAAGGTTTATGAATTTAACAATTTAACAACGCAGACTGCGTTTAGAAACACATACATTTACTAAAATGCCAATTGATCTATCTTCAAACTTTTTACTCTCTGCACAGCTTCCACTAGATGGACGCACAGTTGCTGCGACTATTGCGGCAAGAAACGCAATCCCTACGATCCAACGTTTTCAAGGTTTGGTTTGTTATGTTTTGGTTGGTTCTAGTGGTGGGCCTGAAAATTGGCAGCTTCAAGGTGGGATAGCAAATTCAAATTGGGTGCTTGTTGGAGGCGCTGGCGGCGTCGCAGTGACTAGATATATTTCTCCAACAGGAAACAACACAAACGATGGTTTGACAGCGCTCACCCCGTGGCAAACCCCTGCTTATGCAATCTCTCAGATTATTGTTTTGGCACCAAGTTCTGCGACAATAAATTGTGCTGCTGGAACCTACACGGGTGTGACATTTGATTCGCCTAATATAAAATTTAATTGTGAAATAACGTTTGTAGGAAATGAAGCAAGCCCTTCCAGTGTTGTTTTTGAAAATACAACGACAACGACTATCGTTGGTGTTTATAATAGCAGTAGTATTATTAGGTTTCATGGGATTAAATTTTTGGGGGGTGGAAGCAATGCCGCAATATTTCAGGAAGGTGGCGATGTTTACCTAAGAAATTGTTTAGGCGAAAGTTTTGCACATTTTGCAACAATGACCGGGGTCGGGTCAAGATTTTATGTGCAAGGGGGCCTAGTTGATTTAAGCATTACCGATACAGATATTGGTTTTAGTATTTCAAATGGTTCATCGCTATATGTAAATAATAACGTTGAGCTTACTCAAAACGGATCTAGCCCAAATCAGGGTATTTTGTATAGCATATCAAACGGCAACTTTATTCCAGTTGGGAATAATACGCACACCTTAAATTGTGTCCCTATTACCGGAGCCGGTTGGATTTTTTCAGCTGCAAGCTGTTTAATATACACAGGCTCTTTTTGTCTTTACGAGATTAATGATGGAAGTGGGTTAGCAGATCTTACTAATTGCCTTATAGCGTCTGGTGGTAATTGTCGATATACACTAAATGCAACTTCTGGATGGATGGAATTAAAATACAATTCTATTTTTTATGATAATGCTACTTGTGCTTGGTGGGTAAGTGGAGTTCCATTAAACGAAATAGTGCTTTCAAATGGTGGTCAAATTGTATCTCCAAATTATGTAAATATTGGGGCATATCCAATTGGATTGATTGGCGCTGATATCGTTGATTACACTATTTATGGCGCAGATGAAGTCAGGACAAAATACGCTTTAGATGATCGTTATTATGATACTGAAACTTTTACCTGTTACGGAGAGCTTCCTCGCGGAATTACAACAAATGATTTAAGTCCAGAAGGAACCGCTTCCTTCCCTTATCAATTTTATATTGCAAAAGGTAAAAGCGAAATTGTTTCAATCACTGTTCGTACACGTGTTCCAAATGCAACACTATTAGTTGTCACAGATACCTATACCATTTATAAAAATAATTCTTCCACAACAATGACAGTTGATGTGACCACCACAAACAATAATACATCAACGGCTGCCCCTGTGCCTATTGTAGCTGGAGATTATTTGTCAATTAGAGTGACTTCAGACGCTTTGACTTCTGCCGAAGATATTACCGTGAGTGTTGTGATTAGGAGGTTAGGGTAATGACAGCAATTAATAAAATGAATAATGAGTTTATCGGGATTAGGTCCGCAACACTTACGAACGGTTTGATTTTAAACATGGGTCAGCTTGCCTTGTCTGGGACTGTTGATGGGACTGTAGTGGGGCAAACAACCCTGTACACTGTGCCTGCAAGTAGAACATTCATAATTACAAATATTATCATCAGAATTTTAGACAACACCGGGCTCTCTGGTACCCTAGTTGGAAGTATTGGAACAAACGCATCGTGGAATAATTTAATGCCACCTACAACATTCACTGGGTTTAATACTTTGGGCCAGATTTTTTGTTACCCTTCAAGTGGAGTACATGTGTTGGCAGGTCCTGGTTCGGTGATTACGTTTGATGTTACTACTGCAAATGGTGGAGTTTCAGTATTGTATGATGTAATATTTCTTGGTCAGATTGTATAAAAGATCTAAACATATTTTAAATTTGAGGGTACAATGATTTTAAATTTAAATAAAGATGAAGCAAATATCCTGACTGAAATATTGGATCGTTGTGTGAAATTAAGTGGAATTGAAGTCGCTTCTGCTTGTGGCTTTTTCTTTGACAAACTTAAGCTTGCCGCTTTGGAAGAAGCCAAAGCTTCTAAGCCTGAAAATTCTGAAGTTGTTTAAAGGCATCAGAAGGGGTGATTATGGCCAATTTAGACTTGGTCAACTTTGAAGACCTATACATCAATTCTCTTCGTCGAGTAAAAGGAGATCCTGAAGATTCTGAGAGTTTGCAGAAGATAAAGGAAATTTTAAACACTCGATACCGACAAATTTGCAAACGCAAAAAATGGAAATTCCTAAGGACCGATAGGAGTTTTAGACTCTTAAAAAAATACACTACTGGAACAGTTAGCTTCACAAGTGGGCTTCGTACAATAACTGGAACTGGAACTGCATGGGATACTTCACATGAAGGGAGCTGGATCATACTTAATGGTTCAAATATTTCTTATCGTATTGTATCTGTTATTTCATCTACTCAGATAATTGTAGCATCAGAAAATTCAGAGAATACTTTCACGCTCACTCAATATAGAATTTATAAAGCAGAAGTAGCATTATGGCCTAATCTCGATGACATCGATGATATTCGTATTGATGGAAATGTGAAAAAATGCGAACCGATTGGCCCTGCGATGATCAATCAAATGCGTCAGCGTTTCCCAGGAAGAGAGGGAAAGCCTAGGTATTATACCATTGAAGGAAAGAAAAAGTATTCAGGCTTGGTTCTTGGGGCTTTTCTTTTAGGTTATGACTTTCTTGGTTCTACTCTTCAGAAATCCATTTCTTTTTTTCCTGCTATTCAAGAAAAAGATTACACCGTTCAGGTCTATTATAAACTGAGAGTGACGGCTATGGTTGCTCCGACAGATGAGCCTTTGATCCCAATCGAGTATCGCGCTTTGCTGATGTATTATGCTTTGTCCGATTGGTACGCATCAAACGATAGTCAGATGGCTGCTTACTATCAAAAGCTTGGAGACTCTGAGTTTCAAGAAATGATGGCTCACTACTTGGATACAGATGACACCATAATGTTTAGACCAAGATCAACGATTACAAGAAGTAGTGCTTGGCTCTCTACCCATTCATCCTATTATTTTGATACGAGCGATTAATGCCAAAACGTTCTACAATTGGAGAGATCGTTGTTTATCCTGCCAAGGGTGGACTTGAAACGGTTTCTATTCCAGGAACTACTACTCTTGGCCGTCTATCTGAAGGCAGAAACTTCATGGTGGATATCAACGGAGCAAAGAAGAAAAATCCTGGAACCATCCAGCAGGATGTAAATCCAGCGGGAAGTCTTGCGCCAGCAGGAAACGCTAGAGCCCTGTTTGATTTTTGGAGAACTTCAGGTTCTGCAAAAACTCGTAGAACTGTGTTTGGAGCCTCAGGAAAAGTTTATGCAGATAATAGTGATGGTCTCTATTTGGACATTACTGGCCCTTTCTCCATCCTTTCAACTGACAACATTGCACTTGAAACTTTCTTTGGTTTGTTACTTCTAGCTTTTGACAACAATCCTGGTGGAACTCCATTGAAATGGACTCAGTCTGGAACTCTTGCAGCGCTTGGTGGAACTCCTCCAAATGGAAAATATCTTCGAACATTTTTGAATCGTTTATGGGTGACTGGTGTTGGCGCTTTTCCAGATCGTTTGTATGCTTCTACGATTGGAAATCCAGAGGATTGGACGTTGATAAATGGTGCATTCACAGTAGATATTGATCAAGGCGATCAAGACCCTATTGGGAACACCTCAATCTTTCCTCCATTTTATGGAAGGATGATTATTGCGAAGAGAAGATCTCTCTATGAGATCACACCATCAGGCGATACCTTTGCTCTTAGAAATATCATTACTGGGCTTGGATGTGTGTCTCATAATGGTGTTGCTTCAATTGATTCCGATATTATTTTTCCTTCTGAGCGTGGAATTAACACACTTGGGATGACTGATAAACTTGGTCAGGTGGATACTGCTTTTGCCTCTGCTGCGATACAGGATTTGTATCAAGAAATAGTTTCATTTGAACGTGCTGGGAACATGCGTTCTATTTACGTCCCAGAATTAAATTCATACCTACTGGCACTTACTACAAAAAATTCTCTCACAAATGATGTTGTCCTCGGTTATAATTTTGCTTTGGGCGAATGGTATCAATGGGATTTAAATGTCTCTGCTTTTGCGAGATATGTAGACGCGAACGATTCCAATAAAACTAAAGTTCTTGTGGCAAACGATCAAGGGAAGATTGGCATATTAGACACTTCAAAGCGTGGTCGAACTGTGACGTGGTTTGGGGAACGTTTGACCATGCAATTTAGTACAGGGATCATCTACCCTTTGGCTGTAAGAAAAGAAGTTACATTCAGAAAATTGACGATCTATTATAAGCCCTCTGTCCCAGGGTCAAAGCTTGTAGTCTCTTATCGGGTGAATTCAAGATTCGTAGAAGATCTTGATTTTGATATGTCTCCATTGTCAGGCGGAGGGTTGATTGGTTCTGCCGTAATTGGAGTGGACCGAATTGGAACTTCTGGAGTCATAAAGCATGTGACAAGAAATCTTCGTGGCGTGGGCGAGGCGATAGAATTAATCTGCACTCATCAGCCTGTGGACGACAATGACGATTGTGAGATCTATGGTTTTGTTTTAGAATTTGAATACAGCGGAGAAACGGATTTACCAAAACAACAATAGGAGTTTTTATGGCAACAGTTGCAGATGCGAATTATGCTTCAACCAAAACATATAATGATGGTGAGATTTTGGATGAGTTGGATTTAGATACCACAAATAGCTATCTCCAGACTTACATGAACGCGCGCAAAAATGATTTAATTCGTCTCGCAAATGACGCTCAAGGTTCTGATTATGTTTTGGATGGAACAGCCACAAGAGTATACACTCATAGCTTATTTGAAAAACAGTCCACGCAGGGGTTCGCAGATATTGCATCAGATATTAATATAGGAACAACAGATGATGCTTCGTATGCAAATGTAAGCGCTGGCGTCGCCGCCGTATCATTCACCCCAGAGCGCGTTGGAACCTATAGAATCAGTTTTGATTTTACGCATATCCTTACCTTAAATACAGCGCTCAATGCACAGGTGTCTACAGCCTTTAGATTTACGGATGGTGGTGTATTAACAAGTCCAGTTGTTGTTAGCGGATTGCTAACACAAACATTTGCAAGAGCTTGGCATCCTGTCCATCTTGAACTTGTCGCTGAAATGGAAGTAACACCTTACACATTTTTTTTACAAAAAAGAAATTTAACAGCAAGCTCTGTGGTTGGAAATGTTGTTGGGGCTTCTCCCACTGGTGGACAAATTAACTTTTCAGTTGAGAAAATATAATGGCACTACCTATACTTGTAATTTCAAAAAATTGGTTTACTGGGACTACGGTTCAGGAAACAAATTGGGATAGAATACGAACGCCACTCTTGGATTGGGCTGCAAGGATTAATCTTGCGTTTCAACAAGTGACGCTGGATGCGTTTGGATCCTATTCGATCAGTAACACAGGTGCCCCTAGCTTAAGTGTGAGTCTTCAGGACCAGATTACTTCAATTGTGAGCGGGACATCTTCTGTTCTTGGGACAGCAGGGAATACTTGGACCGTACATTTAGGTTCAGCTGGAAACGCGATCTTGTCAGCGACTGGACTTACTGGATCTAGAACGTTTACATTCCCAGATGCTACAGATGTTTTAGCTGGAACAACTGCTGTCCAAACACTTACTGGGAAGACTCTTACAACTCCAACTATCGCAAGCTTTGTGAACTCTACTCATAATCATCAGGATGCAGCAGGTGGTGGGAGTTTAGCAACATCCGCTATATCTTCTGGAACTTTTGCAGATGCTAGAATTGCATCGTCTAATGTAACTCAACACCAAGCTTCTCTTTCTTTAGCAGCGTCACAGATTGCATCTGGAACTTTTGCGGACGCTAGAGTGGCTTCTTCAAATGTAACACAGCATCAGGCGGCGCTTGCGATCAATTCTTCTCAAATTACTTTTTCTGAAATATTACTTCCTAACACAGATCCTCCCACAGCAAATTATGGAAGTCGAAAAAGTTTTGGAAAAGGTTGGGCGGCAGTTTCAGGTGCTGGTTCTGATTTAAATTCTTTTAATGTGTCTAGTGTTACAAGATTGAGCTTAGGAAGGTACCAGATTTTTTGGGATACTAATTTCGCCAATGTGAACTATGCTTGTTGTGCAAGCATTAACTATAGTGGGTCTGCTGTTGCTGGTCCAATTATTTCTATTTTTGACCAAGCCGTTGATTATGTACTTGTAGGTATTCAATTTGCAGATGGCACAAACACAGATCAAGAATTTTCGATTATGGCTTTTGGTGATCAATAATGAATTGTTTTTTTGAAAAAATAATTGAAGAAATAGACCCAGAAGCGAATCTCTTTTTAAGAAATTTGGATGCAGCGATTTGTCTCACTGATGATTTAATTGACCATAAGGTTAATTCAGTTCGGGCGATGGATATTCTTCTTCATCTTAATGTGGTGACAGAGCTTGCTTTAAAACGGCCTGGATTATTTGATAGTGTAAGAAAAAATTATGACACTCTTCTTTCGGCAGAAATAGCTGATATGGATTTTGTCCCACTAAAAAGAAGCAATGAAGAAGAGTTGATGATTTGGGTGAAGCGTGGATATCGCGCTAGTATTGCATTTGATGTCTTATGTTTTTTGGATAAAAGTTTTGAAACACCAGAGAATAGAACTTGGGTTTTTGAATTACAGACTGTCGGTCTGATGCTGAACGATTGCTCTGATATTTTGAATGGTGAATTTGAAGACTTTCACCAACAAAGAAGAAATTATATTGCCCTGAATTTTTTTAAGCAGGACATTTACTTGAATTGGAAAGAAGAAACACAGCGGCTTGTACATGCGGCCACTAAAACTGTACCTACTCTTAAATTGAATCCACCTAAGGATGAACGATTGATTGGAGTGTACGAAGAATTGAGGGGGGAATATGGGATGTTGCTCATCGAGCCAAACCAGTCAGACAACGATTCCTGAACCAACTCCAGAAGAGCGTGCGCTGCTTGGTCTTAGCAACACTATGATGCAGGCTTACCTGGAATCTTCTGGATTTGAAGTCACAAGAACTCAGCAAAGTTTTGAGGATTCTGATGAGGGGAAATCTTTCGCGAATCAACGTCAGCAACTCCAACAGCAAATTGATGATTTAAATAGTAGGATTTCTGAGTCTTCAAGTCAGGCTACTTCTGGTGGTCCAGGAAAAGCTGTAGGACGTGGAGATTATGATGCTATCAGCCAATTGAATAATGGGAAAAATGGTTTGTATGCTCAGATGAATCAGCTTGAGGAAAAAGAAAGAGAAGCCCGTGCGGATTTTAAGCCAGCGATCAATTACGCTACTCGAGAAAAAGCTGATTTTGAGACAGAAGAAATTCGTAAAAAATTTGGAGCAGATTCTCCGCAATACCGAGAAGCCTATGAACGTTATTCTCAGAGTAAAATAAATACCGAAAAAACAGACAATGATATAAAAGGGCTTCTGGCTCAAAAAACAAAAAAGCTTTTATCTGGAGACTACGGTTTGAATGCGGGCGAACAGGCTTTCATGGATGAGCTTTTAGGCCCAATGAAAGAAGCCGGCTTAAATGCAATCAACTATATTGAAAGTGCTCAGACAAGCGATCAAGGGATTGGAAAAGCTCTCACTTCTTTTGCAGATCAAATTAAACAAACTGGAATGGATATGGGCGACGCGGTTCTTGCTCTGGAAAATAGAGTAAGGCAAACTGGCGTCGACATGAATACAGCTTTGGATGAAGAGGTGGCGACTACTCGAGAATTAAATCGAATGGGGGTTGAAGACTACACCTCTGCACAGCGCAGACAAATTTCTTCTCAGGCAGCACTTCTTGGTAGAAGTCCAACTGACCCAGAATTTCAAAGTCAATTACAAGATTTGGCAACAAGAGCAATTACGCAATCCAATTTACAAGTAGGCGCGATGGCGGCTGATAAACGTATTGGAATTGCGAGCCAAACTGGGCAAGGTTTAGAGAATGCTCAGAACATAAGGCTTGGTATTGCTGAACGAACTGGACAAGGTCTTGAGGGTGTGGCGCAAGCAAGGGTTGGATATGCAGACGAAGCTGCTCACATGAAAGGACAGTTAGACACCAGTCTTGCTGGCCAAGAGTCTTCGATACGAAGCAACTTAGCTTACGGGCTTCCTCCTCAGCAGGTTGGAATGGGGATGGATGTTGCTAACTTCCAAAACGCGCTCAACCAACAAAGACTTCAAAATATTCAAACTGGCTACTCATTGCCAATGAATACTTATAATACTGCGGCTCGAGAGCGTATGGCTCAACCCACAACAACCCAGACTAGCACTCCTAGCGTGGCCGGGACAATTACTGGAATGATTGGAGCTGGGATGAGTGGAGTCGGTGCAGCAGGATCATTAGGCTGGAGACCATTCGGTTAAGGAGAAAATATGGCAGAAGATATTTGGGAACCAATACGTCAGGGATTTAAAGATATCCGCGAAGGGTTTAAAGAAGCTCGCGACTCTGAGATCTCTAAAAAGAAAATAGAGAATGAGCGTATTGAAAAGGCTGCAAAACAAGCAGAGGTGGACAGAAAAGCCAAAAGAGATGCTGACTATGTTGCGGAGATTGGTGCGTCTGGCGAGCCTGTTTTTGGTAAAAATGTTCGTTTAGCTCAAGCTGCGGCGGCGGCAGGATCAGCTGTTACTCCATATAAAAAAGATAAGCCAAGAGGTGGAACTCGTACAGGTGGTTATGATTATTCCTTCATGGGTGGAAAGAATTATAAAAACAATGCTGAACAAGCAGGTGGCGGTGAGACTGCGGACGTTTTGGATTCTAGTACTGATGAAAATGTGAATGGAAATATTGATACAGCTCCTGCGATTGATCAACCACCGCCTCAGAGTGGTGGAGCCGAAGTCGCTCAGACTATTAGAAGTTTGCCAGCCCCAGACACTGCTGACTTTAATTTCTCGAATGCTAAGTCTATGAGCATTTTAAAGAATACTCAAAAGTTGATTCAAAATAAAGAGAGTATTCCAAATCAAGCATTGGCTGATGGATTGGTTGGTGATGCAGGACAAGCAGGTGCTGCGAGTAAAACAATCCAAGGATATGAAAATTTATTGAAAATGACGAATAGAGAAATTTCTGTTCGTGAAAAAATTGATGAGAAGTATCAGTCGGCAGTTAACGAGCTTTATAAAATTGATCCAAAGGCAACTTCAAAAGTAATTGATAATTTTAATAAGGTCGTTTTGCCAGAGTTGCAAAAGGCTGGTGTTCCAGTAGATGCGATTGATGGAAGACAAAAGGAGTTCGTGTCAAACTACCTACAGAATTTAAAGTCTAGTAAAAATGAGGCTGAAGCTATTTTGAATACTCAGCTTGTGGAGGCAGATGTTTTTGATAAAAACTTTAAGGAAACCGAAAAGCTTTATCGTTTTGCTGCCACCACTGACAAAGATCACTTAATCTCATTAATTAAAGACCAAAACATAAAACCGTATGAACAAAATGTCTTAATCTCTGCTCTCATCACGAGGATGATGCAGGACCAAATAGAGTCAAATACTGGTAGAAATATGTCTGTTATGTCTCCAGAAGAAATAGATTTACTCTATACCCCAGCTACTCCATCTATGAACACAGGAACTCCAGCGCTCAACGTGGATGAAATTTCGACGTCAGGGGAGAGAATACGCCAGGCAACACCTCAATCTCAAAAAAAATCATCTCCAACAATTCAAACCCAAAATAAAGAAGTTCCAGGAACAGGCTTTCGTCCAATTAGGAGATAAAAATGGCTGAATGGTGGAAAGCTATTGCCGATGATTATTATCAAAAAAATGGGATAAATCCAGAGAATGGAGACATCTCTGATGTTTCACGTGAAACATCAAGTAATGATAGTAATGTAATTAATAATCCATCGAATTCTGCGGATGATAATCCTGCGTCTAGCATGCGATATTCTGGAGATGATGCTGGTTTATACATCATATTGGACTACCCAGGAGAAAAACCACCACCAGAAGAATTGCTCAAACAACCTGCGTCTGAAGTTCCAAATTATACTCCAATCGATGATCGTGAATTAGAGTCGAAAGCTTTGCTCTTAGAGGCAAACGATATCAATCGCCCAAAGTCGATGAAGAAAGAAAAGGACGCCCATCCTATTCTAGATTTCTTGCATCATTTTAATCGCCCAGGATCTGCGTCTTTGGCTGGGATAATTGATTATGTGGAGCAGGTAAAGAGTGTCGGTGGGAAAATAATTAAAGGTGAAGATAGCCCGTGGGAAGGCCTTCCTATGGCAGATGTCCCTGGAGCTGTGTTGCGTAATCAGCTGGAGTCTGCTGGTGAGGTTATAGATAACGTAAAGTATGGGTTTACAGCAAAGCGAGAAGAAGCTCCTACTGGACGAGATCTGGTAAAGTCGTT